>JAAHTG010000127.1_pt1 | contig 72565 bp, 72 predicted proteins | sample 6116081 | NCBI WGS metagenome assembly JAAHTG01 (sample SAMN13939989, study PRJNA603662) | sponge metagenome | isolation source: marine sponge | host: Mycale hentscheli | place: New Zealand | collected 2005 | reverse complement strand
ACTCCATCTTTGCTTCCAAGATAAAGTGTTGCGTCGACCAGTTGAGATCACCATCTGTTGGTCGTTATCCCAGACGGTCCATTGATAGGTCGCCTCGCCTTCGGCGTCGGTCGACTTCTCGATGACGATCTCGATCATGGGTTGGGTTCTCCAAGTGATGAGGCGTTTAACAAATCGCTGAAAACCCACCCGACATCGTTGGGGCCTTCGCCGAAGCGGATGTTTTGCCAGCCATTTTCTGATCCAAGCACGATGACTTCACTGCCCCGAGGCAGGGACTTGACCACCGCCGCAGCGGACGACGGGCCGACGCGAATATTGGCGCTGCCGACATCTATGGTGGCGCGTATCTCAGCCGGCCCGGTGGGCGCCACCGGTAATATGCGCGGGGTCGCGGCGCTCGATACGGCGGCCGGCTCGACGGCCGGTGGCGGGGGCGCGCGCAGAGAATCGATTTGACTGCGCAGGCCGGTGATCGCCTGCGTTGACCGTTCGATGATAAGGGCCCGGGCCTCGGGGAGGAGCAGGGGCAAGCCGATCAGGATAACCGCTAGCAACACGAAGACCCGCGAGCGGCGCGGCTTCCAGTCGCGCTGTTGGCGGTAGGCGCGTTCGCGCGCGGTCGGGCCGTCGTGCGATGCCTCCTTTCGCGATTTTTTCGGCTTGGCGCGCCGGTCGGCGACTTCGGTTTCCCAGCTCTCCCGGGCGGCCGCCAATTTGGCGTCGGCGTCGGTTTGCCAGACCAGGCGTGCCTTGTTCAGCCGCGCCTCGGTTTTTTCTTCCGCTTCGCGCAGCGCTTCTGCGATGCGCGCTTCAACGTCTTGGTCGCTCGATTGATCGCCAGTGGATTTGTTTTCCTCCAGGGCGCTGGCATGGGCCGCCTTCAACGCCTCAATCTCCACCGCGTGTTCGGCCCCTGCATCCTTGATCGCCTGTTGGCGAACCTTTTCGATATCGATATCGTCGGAGCCCTGGTTTTGGCTTTCGTATTGGATGCTGAGCTCGGCCTCCAGTTCCGCCTTTGCGACCGTCAGGCGCTCTGCTTCCTCGGCCTGCCAGATCTCGCGGGCGACCGATAGGGCGGACTCCGCGTCCGCTTCCCAAACCTGGCGTGCGGTGGCCAAGCGGGCTTCGACCATTTTCTCGGCCTGCTCTTCGGCCTGACGTGTGGCCTCGGCAAGACGCTCGGCGAGTTCCTGCTCGCGCTGTTTTTCGTCGCCGGCGCTCGTTTCCGTTTTTGCCGTTGCGGTGCGGTCCGCTTCCTCGGCCTTCCAGGCCTTGCGGGCGGCCAAAAGAGAGGCCTCTGCCTTGATCTCCCAGGCTTGGCGCGCCTCCGTCAGGTTCGCCTCGGCCTTTGCCTCGGCCTGGTGTAGCGCCTCGGTGAGGCGGTCGGAGGATTCCTGGTTGGCCTGTTCATCGGTCGCGACGGCGCGCTCTTCAAGGGCGCGCGCGTGGGCGCTTTGCAGATCGGCGATTTCGCGCGCATGTTTGCTCTTCGCCGCATCGATTGCCGCCTTGCGGGCCTCATCGATGTCGAGCGAAGCGCTATCCAGCTTTTGTCTAAACTGCGCTAACTCGACCTCGAATTCCGAGCGTGCTGCGCCCAGTCGCTCCGCTTCCTCGGTCTGCCAGGTTGCGCGCGCCGTCGACAGGGCCGCGTCCGCCTCGGCTTGCCAGGTCTCGCTGGCCTCTTTGATGCTGGCCTGGGTTCTCTGGTCGGCCTGTGCCAGGAGTTCGCCAGCCTCCCGCTCCAGTTGCGCCCGCGTCGTGGCGAGTTGTTCTTGCGCGGCGGTGGCTTGTGTGGCGAGAAGGTCGGCGTGGGATTTCTGTAAGGCCGCGATCTCGTTGGCATGGGCCGATTGGGCGGCCTCCAATTCGCGCTTGTGGTTTTTCTCGATATCGCTTCCGGCGGCGTCGATCTGCTTCTGCAGCCGGGCAGCTTCTTTTTCGAACGCTTTCTTCGCCTTGGCCTGGACGCGTTCGGCGTCGGTCTGCGCTTGCGCCGCTATCTTCTCCGCGCTCGCGACCAGTCCCGCCGCTTTTTTCTCCGCCTGGCTGACCGCTTTCTCGAGACGACCGACGAATTCCGATTCCAACTGCTCTTTGGTTTTGGAAATTTGCGCCGTGAGGTCGCTTTGGTGGGTTTCGCGCAATTTGGCGATGACCCGCGCATGCTCGGCCTCGACGGTTTTGATTGCCTGTTCTCGCGCGGCGTCGATATCAACCGTGCCGGTTTCGTTTTGCCGTTTGAGCTGTGACAGCTCCTGCTCAAAATCCTTTTGCGCGTCGGCCCGGGCACGGCTGGCCGCCTCTTCGACCTGTTTTTCCAAGTCGGCGATCCGCGCGTTGGCCTCTTCCTCGGCCTGGGCCTCGGCTTGGTGCAGTGCTTCGGTCAGGCGTTTCTCGAAATTCAGTTCGAGCTGCTCCCTGGCGGCGGTAAGCTGCTCGACAAAATCGCGCGCCAATGCGGCTTCGGCGGCCTGCAGGGCTTGTTTGTGGGTCTCCTCGGCTTCGCTGCTCGAGGATTCCATTTGCCCACGTAAATCGGAAAGTTCGGCTTCGAGTAGTTTGCGTACGTCGGTGCGACCGTTATCGTCGCCCCCAATGACGTCGGGCGCGCGCTTCACATGGAGCGCGGACAGGGCCGCCGGTTCGGGCGGTTCGTCTGAGGCCGTATCCGCTTCCACCGCCTCGACAACACGCAGTTTGGGGTTTGCGCCGTCGTCGGCGGCCGGCTCCGACGGTACGGACACGTCGATCAAGGCCAGGGTGGTGGCATAGTCCTCATCGAGGTTGATGACCCGAAGGACCAGAATGATCGGGATTGGCTCGGTATCGGGCGGCGGCAGATAGACCAGACCCGGAATTTCGTCGAGTTTCAGGGAAAAGGTGCAATCGCCATTGTTGCGGCCGTTCGATAGACGCGACAATTGCGGCAGTTTCTCGATGCGGATGGAGAGTTGCTTGTGGTGGCGATAGGGCGACAGCAAGGGACCCAGATCGAGCGGGATGCCCTGGGAGACCGAATCTTGCGCTGCGTCCAAATTTGCTACCATTCGAATCCGATATCCCCGGTAAATTGCTGAAACCGGGAATGTCGCCCAACTTCAATCATTAACCGCGCCTAATGCGGTTTACAGCGAAATACCCGAAGTGGTTTCCGCACTTACTTATGTAGAGCCACAAGATTAAATAATCTTTACTGATCGTTAATACTTGTTTCTATTTTTGCGCAATTTTTACAAATATTAGACGGTACATTTCGGGGGATTCGGCATCGAACCCGAATAGGGCGGCACAAACGCGATGTCTTGGCCTACTATGGCGGTGATTCGTGACGTTTAAGGGAAGTTCAATGAAGGCATTAGCCGAAAGTGTCACCTTGGCTGATGTCGAGGCGGCGGCCGAGCGTATCGCCAGCCGGGTGCGGCGCACGCCGTGTCTACGCACCCGCTATATCCGCGACCCGCTGCGGTCGGGTCCGACGATGCTGAAACTTGAGTGTTTGCAAGTCACTGGGGCGTTCAAGGTGCGCGGCGCCAATAACGCTATTCTTCAGCTCGATGACGCGGCGCTGGCGCGGGGCATGATCACCGCCTCGGGCGGCAATCATGGGCTTGCGGTGGCTTATGGGGCACAGGCCTCCGGTTGCCCGGCAATCGTCTACTTGCCGGAGAATACACCGGCGGAAAAGGCCGAGAAAATCCGCGGTTGGGGTGCCGAGGTCGTGGTCGAAGGGGCTGTCTGGGATGATGCCGAGAGCGCCGCCTTGGCGCGCGCCGAAAGCGAGGGTCTGACCTACATTCACCCCTTCGCCGATCCCGCGGTGATCGCCGGGCAGGGGACCATCGCCCGGGAAATGTTGAAACAGTCGCCGGATATCGACGTCATTGTCGCTGGTATCGGCGGCGGCGGGCTGATCGCCGGGGTGGCGCTGGCCGCCAAGGCGATTAACCCTAAAATCAAGGTCATCGGCGTCGAACCGGCCGGCGCACCGACCCTCGCCAATAGCTTGAAGGCGGGCGCCGTGGTGACCCTGGACGCCATCGACAGCGACGCCAATACATTGGCGCCCCGGCGCAGCGCCGATATCAATCTGGCGATCATCGAAAAGTATGTCGACGATATCGTGTTGGTCAGCGACGATGAGATGCGCGCCGCCGCCCAATGGCTGTGGTTCGAGATGGGCCAGGCGGTCGAGCTTGCCGGCGCGGCGGCGGTCGCGGCGATCCAAACCGGCCGGGCCGCCGCACCTGACGATCAAATCATGGCCGCCATCGTCTGCGGCACCGGCACGGCGGGGTTGCCAGCGGCATGAAGTTGGAATTCGTAACCGTCGATGTTTTCACCGACCGGCAGTTCGGCGGCAATCCGCTGGCCGTGGTGGTCGATGGGGCGGGGCTGTCGGATGCGCAAATGCAGACGATCGCGGCGGAGTTCAATCTGTCCGAGACGACGTTCGTTCTACCACCGCAGAATGCAGATCATAGTGCCCAGGTGCGGATCTTTACGCCACGCGCGGAATTGCCGTTTGCCGGTCATCCCAATGTTGGCACCGCCTTCGTTCTGGCGCAGCGGCTCGCGCAAGATAGTTCTTCACCGGAGGTGGATCACCTCATGTTCGAGGAGGCCGCCGGGTTGGTGCGAATGGAACTTCTGCGCGAACGCGGAGCGGTGGTCGGCGCGCGCCTGGCGTCACCGATGCCCTTCGAAATGGGTGACGAAGTGCCGGTCGACATTATTGCTGATGCCTGCGGTCTTTCGGTCGACGATATCGAAACCGAAAATCACCCGCCGCTCATCGCGAGCTGTGGCGTACCCTTTGTGATTGCTGAAGTGAAGGATTGCGAAGTGTTGGCCACCGCGAAGCCCCGTGCGCATATATTTGAACGCCACCTGCCGCCAAATCGAATGACCGGCATCCATCTGCATGCGCGCGCCATTCTGCAAGAGGTCGATATTCAATCGCGCATGTTCGCACCGCTGCATGGGATCAACGAAGACCCGGCGACCGGCAGCGCGAATGTCGCCCTGATCGGCCTGTTGGCGCATCTGCAGGACGATCCCAACGAGATGATGGAAAGACGCATCGGTCAGGGCTATGCCTTGGGACGTCCCAGTATTCTCAACGCGGCCGCCGAAATAAAGGACGACGGGACTATCGCCACCTATATCGGCGGCACCTGCGTACCAGTGATGCGCGGTACCCTCGAGATCGTCTAGCCCTTCGCGTCGATCAGCACGAAGGCGATGCGGCACGGTTCGCTGCCGCGGTTGATGTAGCCGTGGGCGGTGCCTTGTTGGACGAAGGTGTCGCCGGCCGCGAGATGGACTTCGCCAGTGTCGAGGATCATGTCGATCTCACCCGATATGACGACCGCGAAATCGACCGAACGGGTGGTGTGCAACGAGCGGTGGGCGCCGGCCCGGTCGGCGTTTTGATCCGGGTCGAGCCCCATTTCGGCGAGCATGGCTTCGTTGTCGATATCCGGCGCTTCGGCTTCAGGCGGGAAGTCGACCATCCGAAAGACGGCGCCGCCATCGGGCGGCGCCACGGGGAAATCGCCCAGCGACCAATCGGCGTCAGCCGAGAATTCCGGCGGGCTGGTCTCGGTGCGCCATAGCATGGTCGAGGTTACCCCCGAGGCGCGGTGGCGCTCATTGGGCGCCGGACCTTCGAACATTACGGTGGCGTTGCCGTTGCTGTCATGGCCGGTGACCACCCGACGGACGGTCGGTATCGCCGCCACGCGCTTAAGCCGAGCCGCGCGGAATCCCGGCGGCCTCTTCCAGCAGTTCGAGGATCACGGCGGCGTCCTTTTCCTGCCAACCGCGCGCTTCGGCATTCCTGTAATAAGACGAGGCGACGTCGAATAGCGGTGTCGGCACGTCGAGTTTCTTGGCGAACTCGTCGATAATGACGATGTCCTTTAGCTGGATCGCCAGGGCGGCTGTGATGTTGTTCTCGTAGTCGCCTGCCACCCACTGCGAAGCGCGGGTGTTGAAAATCTGCAAGCGGGCGGAGCTTTTGCTGACCACATCGACGAACAGGTCGAGGTCGATGCCGGCCTTGCGGGCCATCACGAAAGCTTCGGCGCAGGTCAGATTGTGGATCGCCACCATCAGGTTCAAAATGTATTTGATTTTGATGCTCATGCCGAACTCGCCGACATAGGTCACCGAGCTGCAAAACGAGTTGAGCGCTTCTTCGACCCGGTCGAACGCTTCTTTCTCGCCACTGACCGTCATTGCCAGTTCGCCGGCCTGCGATTGGGGCCGGGCGCCGGACACGGGACAGTCGAGCAGGGTCACGCCGGCTTCGGCCAACTGCGCGTGGAAAGCGTCCTTGGTCTCCTCCGGAAACGTGCAACAATCGGCGACCACCAGGCCTTGCTTGCCGGCATTTGCCAGGGCGGCCATCGTCTCTTCGTAAGCGGCGATATTGGCCACCGCGACGACCACGAGATCGCTCTGCGCGGCGACCGCGGCCGCATCGTCGACCGGCTGTGCGCCGGCGTCGGTTACGCGTGCAATATCAATGTCATAGCCAACGACATTGTGTCCTCCCTTGAGCATGTTCTTGGCGACGCCGTTGCCGATATTGCCGAGCCCAATTACGCCAGTATTAATTGCCATTTTGGTCTTCCTCTTAACTTTGCTTTGTTGAGTTGGATGTCGCTATTTCTTCGCCGCTTTACGTTTCCGCGCCGGCGCCTTTTTCTTGCGCCGCGGGATGCCGGCCATCTGTTCGTAGATATGCGTGATCACGCCGGGATCTTCGCTGCCGAGGCCTTGCGCCAAAGCAGCGAAGGTCGGCGCCATGGCGTTCAAGAACACCGGCACCGGCACGTTATAGTCCTTGGCGTATTGTTCGATCAGCTCATTGTCTTTCATCATGATGGTGAGATCGGCGGTTTTGACCCGCGGATCGGCATACTCGCCCTCGAACATCAACGGACCGCGATATTCGACCACCCGCGAATTGCCGGCTGACGGCTTGAGTACTTCTTGGAACATTTTGAGGTCGACCCCGGATGCGCGGGCCAGGGTTATCGCTTCGGCGAGTACCGCATCGTGCCCGCAGATCATCATATTGATCAGCAACTTTAGCTTGGTGCTCTCGCCGAAGGGGCCGACATAATAGTGGATCTTCGAATAGCCAGGCAGCATCGGTTTGACTTTGTTGAAGGCCGACTTGGGGCCGCTGACCATGATCGAGATTTCGCCGGCCTCGGCTTGCCGGCCGGCGCCGCTGACCGGTGTGTCGAGCATGGTGGCGCCTTTTTTGGCCAGGGCCACCCGGTTGCGTTCCTTTTCGTCCATCGAGACCGTGCTGGATTCCAGCACGATCAGGCCTTTCTTGGCGCCGGCGGTCAGACCAGTCTTGCCATGGACCACCTCGTCGAGAATGGCGGCGGTGGCGACAGAGGTAATGACGATGTCGGATTTGCGGGCGACTTCGGCGTTGGTTTTCGCCACCGTGCCGCCGGCCGATTTGAATTTGCGCGCCCGCGCCGGGCTGGGATCGAAGCCGGTCACGGTGAAGCCGTTCTTCACCAAATTAGCAGCGAACGCGCCACCCATGATACCAAGCCCGCACACGCCGATGCGTAAACTCATGACCGCTCTCCCCGAGGTTTGTTCTTGTTGGCGCGAGTATAGCGGTACGATCGACGCGCGACGAAAGGAAAAGACGAGAGGGGTGAGGTGTATCCGGGTTGGTTTTTATTGTTTAAGGATCGCAGCGAGCGTCTTCATCCTTCGACAAGCTCAGGATGAGGTTGAACTCTACCTAGCCCTCATGTTGAGCTTGTCGAAACATGAGGTGAAACGCAGTGGCATCCATAGTGAGGATAAGATGACAAGCGCGGAACAATTGGCCGAGACCACGGATGAACCCGTCCTATTGCGCGACGACGCCGACGGGGTGTCCACGCTAACGCTCAATCGGCCGAAATCGGGCAACAGTCTGTCCCATGCGCTGGTGGCCGCCTTGCAATCGACGCTGGAGGATATCGCCGGCGATCCGAGCGTGCGGGTGGTGGTGTTCGCGGCGTCGGGTAAACATTTCTGCACTGGCCACGATTTGAAAGAATCCCTAGCGACCAAGACCGGCGCGGATAAAGCGGCGTCGAACCACGCGTGCAACGTGATGATGCAAACCATCGTCGAGCTGCCCCAACCGGTGATTGCGCGGGTGCACGGCACAGCCACCGCGTCAGGCTGCGAGTTGGCCTCGAGCTGCGATTTGATCGTCGCCTCGGACGTTGCCCGCTTCGCCACCCCCGGCGTCAATATTGGGTTCTGGTGCTATACGCCGCAGGTCGCGTTAAGCCGGGTGGTATCGCGCAAGCAGGCGTTGGAAATGCTGCTGACCGGCGATTTGATCGATGCCCAAGAAGCCCTGCGCATTGGTCTGGTCAATCGAGTGGTGCCGCTGGCCGATCTTGACGCCGCCGTCGGTGGACTGGCCGCGAAGATCGCCAGCAAGTCGTCCGAAGCGGTGGCGCGCGGCAAACAGTCCTTCTATCGCCAGTACGAGATGACCCGCAGCGGCGCCTATGACTATGTCACCAAAGACGTCATCCCCGAGGCGTTCGAGGCCGACGATGCGCGCGAAGGCATCGCCGCCTTCGTCGAAAAACGACCGCCGGCATGGAAAGGGCGGTAAGCCTCGCCCCCTAATCAGTTAGTCTAGTTCCGTCGGCAAATCCGGCCCTGTACGGTGCCCACCGTGGCGTCCTCGCATTAAGTTGAGTAGGCTATTTTCAAATAGCGGGTAACCTGTACACTGAAATTTCCAAATTATGGCAAGGTGGTGGTAAACCACTGTGAAAACAAAGAGTTAAATAGGGCAGGATGAGTGTAGATACCGAAGCAGACGCTGCGGCGAGCGGTCAGGGCGTCAAGCCCGCGCGAATTGCTATCAGCGGTGCCGGCAAGAGATACGGCGATCTTCAGGTCTTCCAAGACATCAATCTGGAATTCAACGAGCGCGAGATCGTCACCGTCGTTGGCCCGTCGGGCTGCGGCAAGACGACATTGCTGCGCTGTATCGACGGTTTGATGCCGGTCTCCGACGGTGAAGTCAGGATCGAAGGCGATTTGATGACCCAGCCGCGCGAGGGCGTCGCCATGGTGTTTCAGCATTTTGGCCTGTTTCCCTGGAAAACGGTGACCCAGAATGTCGGTTACGGGCTAAAGCTGGCCGGGGTCAGCAGGGCGGAGATCGACGAGAAGGTTCCTTATTTCGTCAAGCTGGTCGGCCTTGAAGGGTTTGAGTCTGTTTACCCTTATCAACTATCCGGCGGCATGCAGCAGCGCTGCGGTCTGGCCCGCGCCCTGGCGATGGAGCCCAGCGTGCTGCTGATGGACGAGCCGTTCGCCGCGGTTGACGCGCAGACCCGCGAGATTCTGCAGTTCGAGTTGCTGAGAATCTGGGAAATGCGGCCAATGACGATGGTTTTCGTCACCCATTCCATCGAAGAGGCGGTGCTAATGGGCGATCGGGTCGTCGTCCTGAAGGGCCGACCGAGCAGCGTGTTTGAAACTATCGATGTGGATTTGCCGGCGCCGCGCGACCGCTCGACCTTGGCTCATCCGCGATTTGCCGAACTTCGCGAACATGTTTGGGCCACATTGATGGACGAAGTTCGGGCTGCGGAGTTCGACGTGCGCTAGCACAGCGGTGGCGCGGAGGAATTGGGTGCGCCCCATCTTGTCTGGCTAGGCCGGCAAGTGGGAATGCTGGGAATTGAAATTTCGCGACTGTGATACTGGAGCGCGAATTGACCCGGTTGCGGAAGGCTTAGAGGCTTTCTGCCCGGTAACAAGGATCGGACGCAAGTTCGAGTTTGAACGCCCGGATTGGGCAAACGTGATGAAGTCTGGCCTGGTAAGCATACTGGTACGGACATCTTCTAAGGGAGGAGTGTAAAGATGAAAGTTATTACCAAAGCACTGCCGTTTGTTGTTGCAGCAGCCGGCTTTTTTGGCGTTGCCACTTCGGGCATGGCTCAGGATTTGAAGGTTGCCATTCCGGCGACCCCACCCATTTGGGCCGGCATGGTCGCGCACGTCGCTGAGCAGGAAGGCATCTATAAGAAATATGGTTTCAATGATGTCCTTATCCAGGCTTTCCCCATTGGTCCGCAGGCCACCGGCGCCGCCGGTCGGGGCGAGTTTCATATCGGCATTGGCCCGACCTCTCCGGCTTCTGTCGCCATTTCCAATGCCGGGATGCCGGTCGTTGGTATCGCCGGACAGAACAGCTCCGATTGGCTGATCGGCTCCACCAATGCCGATAAAACGACCTGCGAGTCGGTCGAAGGCGAGACGGCGGCTGTCGATCGCCGCGGTGGCATTCGCTTTATTCAGCTAGCGGGTCTCTTGCGCACCTGTGGTCTGAACCCGGGCAAGGTCGGCCAGTTGATCGAAGTCCGCTCTGCCGTCGACCAAGAGATGATCTCCGGCCGCGCGACGTTCGGTGTTCTGCACGCCGATGACGTGCCGGTTATCGAAGCTGCCGGTGTCAAGGTCCACACGGTTGCCATCATGGCCGACATTCAGCCGAATGCGCACTACGTCATGCATTTCGCAAATACGAAAGCCTTGGCTGAAGACCGCGACTTTTACGTGCGCGCGACGGCTGCTCATATCGAAGCTTTTCGCTTCATGAACAACCCCGCCAACGTCGAGCGCGTTGCCGCTATCGGCGGTCCGGAGACCGGACGGGCTCAGAATTTTGCGATTGATGCCGTAAAATTCTATCAGTCTGTGAACTTCTTCCCCGAGAACGATAACGGGCTGGACCGTAAAAAGGTTGAATCTTCGATTGCCGTGCAGAAGCGCGTCGGCAACATCGAAGGCGAGCCGGTTAAGTATGACGACATGGTCGATCTTTCGATCTACGCCGACGCTCTGAAGCTGGTCGACGGCAAATAGGGATCAGCGTTTCGCTGATTGATCCTAACTAGGCACCCCTTCCATTACGGAAGGGGTGCCAAGGGATTTGCAGATGAACTCTCTTTGGGACAGTCGCCCCATTCGATTTTCCACCTACGCGGCCGGGTTACTCATCGGCGCGGTGTTGTGGGAATATTTTGGCGGAAAGGTGAATCCGTCCTATGGCGCGCCTCTGTCCGCAACAGCAAAGCGGTTCATTTTTCTTGTATCCAACGGTCAGTTGCAGGATGCCGTGCTGGGCTCGTTGCAACTTTACTTCGTGGGATTCATCTCGGCGGTCCTGGCAGCCAGCTTGTTTGGCCTGCTGATGTCGCGTCTGAACTACCTTCGGGTGGGTTTTGAAAACTACATTATGCTGCTTTACGCGACACCGATGATTGCCATGGTGCCGTTTATCAAATCCGTATTGGAAATCGGATTTGCAGCCAAGTTCACCGTTGTCTTCCTGTTTGGTTTCTTTCCCGTTCTCTACAATACGTTGGAGGGCGCGCGCAGTGTGAAGCCGGAAATGGTTGAAGTGGCAAAGTCCTTCCGCTCTGGCGAATTCGCCCTGTGGCGCGATCTGCTGATCCCCCATACGGTGCCGTTCATTCTGACCGGTATACGTCAAGGTGCGGGCCGGGCTCTAGTTGGTGTGGTGGCGGCGGAGTTCCTTATCTCCAGCAGCGGGCTTGGCGGTCTGATCCAGGATCAGCAGGGCAAATATTCCATGTCGGGCGTGTTCGCATCGATCACCGTGCTGACGGCCATGGGTCTGCTTTTGATGTGGATCGGGCGGGTGCTTGAAAATCGGATGGCGGCGTGGCGGGGTCTAAACCGATGACGACAGAAACCGGCACAACCACCCGTATTCCCGGCGCATCGACGGCTGAGAGGGTTCAGCCGGGTAGGGACCTTCTCTGGCGCATTGTCAGCTCCGGTATCTTTGCCAAAATTTTGGTTGGTGTCGTGATCGTCACGGTGTGGCAGATGGGCATGGACAGCCTAGGCTCGAACTTTGACTATGTCGCCAGACCAACAGGTATCTTCGAGGCTATCCCGGTCACGATTGCGCCTGAATGGTACTTCACCACCTTCCTGAATACGCCGGAAGCCTATACGCCAATCGTCCAGGCGGCTCACGAACGGTTCATGGCCGGCATTGTCAGCACAATGGGCGCAATTTTCGTTGGCCTTTTTATCGCACTGGTAGCCGGCACCATCGTCGGTGTCCTCATGGGCCGGATAAAGGCCGTGGACCGGTTGCTGAATTTCTATGTTATTGCGTTCTATGCGATGCCCATGGTTGCCATCGTGCCCGTGGTCGTCAATTGGTTTGGCAGCAGCGGCGGCGGCACGCGTATGGCCATCATTCTGTTTGCCGGGTTTTTCTCCATCACCTTGAACATGGCCGATGGCGCGCGAGCGACGCCGCCTGAATATCTCGACGTCGCCAAGGCCTATCGGGCAAAACCGTGGAATGTCTGGTTCGGCATCGCGATCCCGGCAGCCATGCCATATCTGTTGGCCGGTATCAGGCTGGCGGCCGGACGTGCTCTGGTCGGCGCGGTTATTGCCGAAATGCTCACCGGGACGCCCAACAGTCTCGGTAACTTCATTTTGCTGGAGGCCGGTAATCTCCGCTACAACGAAGCGTTTGTTGCGGTGCTGGTGCTGTCATTTTTCGGCGTTGGCATTGAAGTCGTATTGAATTGGTCGACCCGCATGTTCCTGCCGTGGTACCGCCGTGAAGGTCGCGGTCAGTAACTACAGCGACCGGGGTCAAGGCGCCGGTCGGGGTCGCCCGATGCCGTGACCCCCCGTATCGAATCTTTGAGCGCGGTGACGCTGGCGACCCACGACATGGCGCGCGCCATCGCCTTCTATCAAGCGCTCGGATTCCAAATTCGCTACGGCGGCGTGACCGCGGAGCTGACCAGCTTCGACGCCGGCAACAGTTTCCTCAATGTGGTCCAGGCCCCCAAAGACGCGCCGATTTCCTGGTGGGGGCGGGCGATCTTTTACGTCGACGATGTCGACGTCATGTACGCCCGCGCGTTGGCGGAAGGGTTCACGCCCGAGGCGCCGCCGCAAAACGCGCAGTGGGGCGAGCGATATTTCCATCTCACCGATCCCGACGGCCACGAACTAAGCTTCGCCCGCCCGCTGGGGAAATAAACGGCGGCATGGATAGCGCCGTGCTTCGAGACGGCGCTACGCGCCTCCTCAGCATGAGGGTATTGTATAAAATTCCACAACCTCATCCTGAGAGCCTGGCCGGAAATGAATTGTTTGTTTCTAAGACCTTGTTCCCCGCCCCGTGGGAGAAAACCAAACGCAATGGCTAACGCCACCCCCCTCCCTAACCCTCCCCCTCGCTGGGGGGAGGGAAATTATTAGCGACCCGCTGGCTATTACCCCCTCCCCCTTGAGGGGGGAGGGTTGGGGTGGGGGTGATGACGCTCGAGGGTCAGATTGATAAACCGCTGATATCGCTCACTTCATTTTGAGTCAGACTCTGAGGAGCGATCGAAGATCGCGTCTCGAAGGATCAAGAGGGGCTCCGCTGCGCGCCTAAGTCTCAATGTCGGCGACGATGATGTTGGCGACCGCCGGCATGGCGACAGCCAGCGCGGCTTGATGCGCCTCATGGGGCCCATATCCGGCCAGCGCGTCCTTGTCGCGCAGGGTGACGACGCCGCAATGGGTGAAGTTGCCGGCGCGGTCGGTGAAATTCTTGCCGAACTCGACCGATTCAACCCCGTCGATCTGTCCGGGAAACGCATTCACCGCCGATGAGAAACCATCGATTATTGCGTCGTCGGTGCCGTCTTTCCATTCCACGAACACCATGTGCTTTATGGACATATTTCTCTCCCTCGAAAGCGATTAAATTCTGCGGTTAGTTTAGCGGGTTATCGATCGCCGGTCATCCGGTCCAGCGGCCGCCATTGACGTCGAGCGTGGTGCCGGTGGTGAAGGCGGCGCCCGGAGTGCTTAAATACCAGACGGCGTGAGCTATTTCTTCCGGCGTGCCCAGCCGGCCCAGCGGCATGTTATTGGCGATCGCTTCCATGCGTTCGGCGTGGAGGACGGCGATGCGCGGCGTCATCACCGTGCCCGGCGCGACCATGTTTACAGTGATGCCGAAGGGCGCCAATTCGACCGCCGCACGGCGCGTCAAGCCGCCGACAGCGGCCTTAGCGGCGGAATAATCGAGGGCGGCGTGGGCTGACGATGTGCGGCCGGCGGCCGACCCGATGGAGACGATGCGGCCATAATTATTGGCCTTCATCGCCGGGATGACGGCGCGCAGGGGGATGTAAATACCCGTCAAGTTCCATTCGATGCCAGCTCGCCAGGTTTCGGCGTCGTGTTCTTCGATGGTGGGGGTCGAATGAAACCCGCCGGCGCACCCGGCTAATATATCGAGGCGGCCGAATTGATCGACGATGCTGGCGACCGCGCCGTCCATATCGGCTTCCGATGTGCATTCCGCGGTGATCAAAATCGCCTCGCCGCCGGCGGCGCGAATGCCTTCGACCACCGTTTCGCCACGATCCCCGTCGCGGTCGATGATCGCGACCTTGGCGCCCTCGGCGGCGAACCGCTCAGCGCTGGCCTGGCCGATCCCCGCCGCCCCGCCGGTCACCGCGGCAACCTGGCCCTTGATTGACGCTAGTTCCGTCATCGCAATTCCCCCTGATTTATTGTTTCACCGACTTGTTGTGTGGTGTTTATCGGCAGAATTTAACATGCCAGCGCAGGAGACCCCAGCGGCTTTGCCGTTGAGGCCCTTAGCGCTAAAGTAGGACCAGCGAATTCCGAGATGTAATTCAAGCATCCGAACCAAATCTCAAGGGGGACACCATGGACGACATCAAACATACGGCCGATCCGCTGTTCAAAAGCGAAGTGCGCGAAGGCATGCGCATCGACTGGGATGTGCCCATTGAAATGGATGATGGACTGGTGCTGCGCGCCAATGTCTACCGGCCCGACGATGAGGGTCAATATCCGGTCATCATGTCCTATGGTCCCTATGGCAAGGATCTGCATTTCGAGGAGCTCTACAAGACCTGCTGGGATCTGATGTGTCAGAACCATCCGGATGTCCCGGCGGGGTCGAGCAATATCCATCAGGCCTGGGAAGTCGCCGACCTTGAAAAATGGGTGCCGCACGGCTACGCGCTGGTGCGCGTCGATTCGCGTGGCGCCGGTCGCTCGCCGGGTTATCTCGAACATTTCAGTTCGCGCGAGACCCAGGATTTTGCCGCCTGCATCGAATGGGGCGGCGTGCAGGTCTGGTCGAATGGCAAGGTTGGCCTGAGCGGTATTTCCTATTACGCCATCAATCAGTGGCAGGTTGCGGCGCTGCAGCCCAAGCATCTCGCGGCGATTTGCCCGTGGGAGGGTTCGAGCGACTATTACCGCGAGGGCGCCTATCACGGCGGTATCTACTCGTCCTTTGCGCGCCACTGGTACGACATGCAAATCATGCAAATTCAGCATGGCTATGGCGACCGCGGCTACAAATCCCGCGCCAATGGCGTCCTCGCCGCCGGGCCCGACACCGTGTCCGACGAGGAGCTTGCCGCCACCCGGTTCGATCTGCACGCCTCGATGCGCGCGCATCCACTCGACGACGAATTCTTCGCCGAACGCGCCGTCGATTATTCGAAGATCGAAGTGCCGATTCTGAGTTGCGGCAATTGGGGCGGCGCGCCGCTGCATCCGCGCGGCAATTTTCACGGCTACATGTTGCCGCCATCGAAGCAGAAATGGCTCGAAGTCCACGGCCTCGAGCACTGGTCGCTGTACTACACCGACTATGGCAACGATTTGCAGATGCGGTTCTTCGATTGCTTCCTGAAGGGCGACGATTCGGGTTGGAAGGATCAGCCCCAGGTCTCGCTGAATGTGCGCCACCCCGGCGAAAAGTTCGTGCTGCGGGCCGAAGAGGACTGGCCGCTGCCGCGCACCGAATGGACCAAGTTTCATTTCGAACCGGCGGGTCAGATACTGTCGGAAACGCCGGCTGGTAAAGCCGCCGAGATCACCTATGAAGCGATGGGCGACGGGTTGACCTTCGTGTCGAACCCGGTTGCCGACGACACCGAAATCTGCGGTCCGATGGCGGTCAAGCTAAACGTATCGTCGGACACCAAGGACGCTGATATGTTCGTCATCCTGCGGGTCTTCCAACCGGATATGAAGGAAGTCACCTTCCGCGGCGCGCTCGACCCGCACACGCCGGTGGCCTCGGGTTGGTTGCGCGCGTCGCACCGCAAGCTCGATCCGGCGCGGTCGGAAGAATGGGCCCCGTTCCATTCGCATGACGAGGTCGAGGCGTTGACGCCCGGCGAGGTCTACGAACTCGATATCGAGATTCATGCGACCGGGATCGTGGTCCCCAAAGGCTATCGCTTCGCCCTGTCGATCCGCGGTTGCGACTATGTCTACCCGGGTGAGCCCAATGCCGGCCTGTCGAACATGAAGAACACCTTCACCGGTGTCGGACCGTTCCTCCACGACGATGAGACGGATCGCCCGCCGGCAATATTCGACAATAATGTGACGGTGCATCTGGGTCCCGACCATCCGGGCTATGCACTGCTGCCGATCATTCCGGCGAAGTAGGGCCGGCGAAGTAAGCGTATTTAACAGTTGGTCTGAGGAGCACAGTGATGAAAGCGGTGATGATGCACGAATTCGGCGGTCCCGAGGTCCTCAATTATCAGGATGTCGAGACCCCCGAACCGGGACCCGATGATGTGCTGGTGAAGGTCCACGCGGTGTCGGTGAACCGCACACTGGATCTGGTGGTGCGTGAAAATAAGTATGCACGCACCCCAGTGCTACCCCATATCCTGGGGGTCGATCCCTCCGGCGTCATCGAGGCGGTGGGGTCCAATGTCACAGACCGCAAGGTTGGCGAGCGGGTCTATTGCAGCCTGTTTGTGAAAAGCGACGATCCCGACGCGATGAACCTGCCCGGCGTAGGTGCAGTGATGTTCCTCGGCGTCAATGTTTGGGGCGGCTATGCGGAATACGTCAAAGTGCCGGCGGAGAACGCCCAGCCGATCCCTGACAGCTTGGATTTCTATGACGCTACTGTGGTCGGCCGCCACCTGGCCACGGCGATCAACCAAATCGAAGGTGTTGGCCAGGTCTCCGAAGGTGACTGGGTATTGGTGATGGGAGCCTCTGGCGGGCTCGGCAGCGCCGCCGTCCAGGTCGCCAAACTCAATGGGGCCAATGTCATCGGTGCGGCGGGAGCCGACGCGCGGGTGCAGGCGGCAATCGATTGCGGCGCCGATCATGGCGTGAATTACCGCACGCAAGATTTGGCGGAAGAGGTGGCGCGCATTACCGGCGGGCAAGGGGCGAAACTGGTCTGCGAAAATATTGGCGACCCGGATCTATTTCCCGGCGCCTTCAACAGCCTGGGGCGTGGCGGCAAGATGGTCACCGCGGGGGCTCATGCCGGCGGCCATGTCGAACTCGATCTATGGAAGCTCTATCTGTTTCAACTGCAAATCATCGGCGAACCCCGTGAACAGCCCGGCGGTTTGGCCCGGGCTCTGAAGATGGCCGGTGAACACGACATCAAATGCCTGATCGATCAGGTGCTGCCGCTGAGCGCAGCGCAGGAAGGCCACCGCATCGCTGGCGCGCGCGGCGGCACCGGCAAAGTGATCCTCGATCCGACGCTGGACTAGGGCGCGTTTCAGCCCGCCCAGCAAAACACCGACAGGCAGGTGCCGAAGGGCTTATCGACGGTCGCATAGAGCAATGTGTCGAGCCCGAAGGCGATAACCAGCAACGGCAGACAGAAGAAGAGCGCGAAATAAAGTGCCGCCCATAGGGTGAACCGGCGCCGGGGTACGGTGATGCCGTGCACTGTTTGCGGCCGTCTGAACATCGCGATCATGGCGTGACGCTATACACATTGCGGCGCAGCGACGAAACCATTCATATTGTCGTGATGGTTTCCCTGGCGGTCGCTCCCCCTGATGATTTTGCCTTCGAAGCGGTTCCCGGCGCGCGCCGCGATTGGGACCGGTTGATCGGGCGAATTGGGCAATCGAGCCTCGAACAATCCTGGGCCTATGGCGACGCGGTGGCGGCCTCCCAAGGCGCCGCGGTGACCCGCCTTATCATCCGCAACGGTGGCCGGCCGGTCGCACTTGTTCAAGGCTTCCGCACTCGTGACGTTAAACTCGCCAGCGTCAATCGCATTCTGCGCGGGCCGCTCTGGTTGGATGACCTTTCAGACGCGCAACGCCTGGAGGCCTGCCGGTTGATCCGGCGTGAATTTCGGGCGCGGCGTCGCGACCTGTTGTTCTGGCTGCCCGAACTGCCCGACACGGTGGACAGCCGGCGGTTCATGGGCGCGCTGGGGATGCGGCGCATGGTTACTGGTTACAGCACCGTGTGGCTCGATATTCGCCCCGATGAAGACCAGCTGCGGCGCGGCCTCAAGGGTAAATGGCGCAACGCCTTGGTGTCGGGCGAAAAAGCCGGGCTGCGGGTCCGCGCCGTGGAGCGCAACCGGGCCCTTGAAGAGGCGATGACCACCTATGACCGGTTCCGCCGCAACCGGCGCTTCATCGGCCCGCCGGCCGATCTCATCCGGCAAATGCACGCCGGCGCCGGTAAGGCCGGACATGTGCGGGTGTGGGAGGCGTTTCACGGTAAGGTCGCGGTTGCTGGTATTGCCATGGTTCGCCACGGCGTCAGCGCCACCTATCTGGCCGGCTGGACCGGCGAAGAGGGCCGCGACGGCAACGCCCATAATCTGCTGCTCTGGCGCGCCATCACCGAGTTGCGCGGCGGCGGCACCGATTGGCTCGATCTGGGCGGCGTGGACACGCAAACGTCGCCCGGCATCGCCCGCTTCAAGCTCGGCCTTGGCGGTGAGATCGCAACACTGAGCGGGACATATTTGTAGGATTGCCTCTGTGGCGCGAGCCGAAATAGGCTAGACGCGATGCGCCGGAAACGTCGTGCGCGACTTATCTGTAGCTGTCGAGCTTCGCTCTTAACCTGAGGCGCAATCTCCCATACTGTTGGTATCGGACGCGTACCCGTTTGCCGATAACCAACTTTGGAGAGGAGTAAAAGTTATGTCCTTAGTCAAGTTCATACCGGATCCGAATTTTGATGATTACCAAGAGGTGTTCAAGGATAACTACAAGTTGGAACGGCGCGACGATGGCGTGATTTTGGTTCAGGCCCATACAGCCGGCGGGCCCATCCAGTTGAGCGTCGAAAATCACCGTTCCGTGGCGCAGGTCTTCAAGACCGTCGGCGCCGACCCGGAAAATGAAATCATGATCTTCACCGGCACCGGCGACGATTTCATGATGGAACCCGATCCCGAGGGCTTCAAAATTGAAGCCGAAAACCTGAACTACTGGGCCTACGAATACGCCTTCAAGGACGGTAGGGTGAATTTAAACGCGCTGATGAACGACCTCGAAATTCCTACCATCGGCGTCCTCAACGGCCCCGGCTTTCACACCGAGCTGTGCCTGATGTGCGACCTGACAATCTGCAGCGAAGACACGGTCATCTACGACCTGCACTACGATATCGGCTCGGTGCCGGGCGACGGCATTAATGTGTGTTTCCAGGAATTGCTCGGCACCAAGCGGGCGGCCTATGCGTTACTGACCGGCGAAGCGATCAATGCCCAGCAGGCGCTGGAATGGGGCATGGTCAACGAGGTGGTGCCGCGCGAGAAAATGCTCGAGCGCGCCTATCAACTGGCCGACCAGATCATGACCCAGCCGCGCACCACACGGCGCATGACCACGCAAGTCATCCGGCGGCCGTGGAAGCGCAGAATGACCGAGGATTTCGATGCCGGCCTAGCCATGCAGATGTTCAGCCAAGTCGCCGCGGAAAGCAGCCACCATGGCGAGCGCCATATCTCCGACGTCATCGCCTATGTCAGGAAAGGCAAGAAAAACAATTTCGACTAGTATCGCTAGCGGAAACCGAGATTTCCGAAGGTCTTAACGCGCTCGCTGTGGTGCGGATGGAGAGGTGTGCATCGGCGCGGCGGCCCGGAGGGCGCCTGGGTGGCGAACTGGTAACGCCGTGCGGGACTTATTTGTCAGCCTAGGGCAATTCAAATGGCAAGTGGAAATGCTCTATCCGCTCTATCCGATCATTTCGGAAGTAGATTGTAACGCGCGAATAAAACGGTTCCGCGATTGGGGTATACCAAACTTGGTCCTTTAGTCCGGTAAACTGCCAGCCGTCGTTGGCGAGTATTAGGTCTCGATAATCCGGATCGTTTTTTTTGAATTCGCCACGACGCATTTCGCGGAATTTTTGCTCTCCGACGACGAAGTTTCCCACGGATACTTCGAACTCCGTATCGAAATTTGCGATGGCATCGAAAACTGTGTCTCGGGCCATACCAACTTCTATGCTGCGATCTAACCGCACCATTTCCTGATTTTTGATCTTTAAATCTTTCGGTGCCGTTGGTGCGATGTCGTATTCAGGCCATTTGTTGGAAACCAAATGATCGTCAAATTCGATACGCAAGGGCTGTGGGTACCCTCCGATCCATACCACAATCCCGGCTTCGTTTGGGAATAGGGTAGCAAGGTCAGAGTCGCTCGGACTGTCGATATACTGCTCTTCATAAACAACCGGGTTAGGCCAATTTCCGTTCGCCCTTAGCGCGTTCAGAGCCTCGAGTTTCGGCTGTCCGATGGAGAGCGGCCCATAGTCGCCCAATCTGATCTCGCTTTTACACCCAGCCAAGGCTATGAGCGCCACTAACAGAACGATACCTCGCCGCGCCAATCTGTTCCGCATTCGATTGCCTAAGGTTGAATTAGTTGTTACTTCGACGGGCCAATTTTTGTCTGCAGTGTCGAGGTTAAAGCTGGCATATCAAAGCCGGTTGCGGTGACCGATTTTGGTATGATGTGAAACAATCTTGGCATTCGATAGACCAGCAAGTAATGGTCGTTCTGCCTCCATTTATGCATTTTTTCCCACTTTAAAACGCCCTGGAAGTCGTCGTTTTTGAGCCAAACGCCATCGTCCTGCAGTCGAATTTTTACCGGCTCTTGTATGGCCTTGTAGTTTCGATAGTGCCGCTTCGCGACGTACGGGGTGAGGCCGAAATGAAACGAAAGACCGCCAATGATGCCACCGACGAGAGCTCCGATGGCTAGAAGCCAATGCGGGAATGGCAAGGTAACTGCGGCCAATGCTAGTGCGCCGCTGAGAGCCAAGTATATCAGGGCTCCCCGTTTGGTAGGATTTGAGAAGAGCAGAGTTGCTCTTACATAGTCGCGCTCAGTTATCGTAAACGTTGATTCCATACCCATTTATACCATTATTCGGCGGATTTCTGGTGAAAAGTAACGCGCTAAGAACGATGTTGCGTAACATGCGCCAGGGCAGGGGACACGCCGGCCTTTCGTGGTAGAATAGCGCCGCATTACAATAATCCAGGGAAATGGATAGATGTCCGACGCTGCTTATGCCCGTGCCGACGCCGATTCCGCGGTTGTCGCTGAATTGACCGAACTGCTCGGCGACCGCCTCAGTACGACCGCGGCGGTGCGTGAGCATCATGGCCATGGCGAGGACTATTACGCGCCTTACCCGCCCGACGCGGTGTGCTTTCCCCATTCGACTGAGGAAGTGGCGGAAATCGTCAAGATCTGCGCCGCCCACCACACGCCGGTCATCCCCTTCGGCACCGGCACCTCGGTGGAGGGCCATGTCACCGCGCCCCATGGCGGTGTGACCATCGATCTCATGCAGATGAACAACGTCATCGAGGTCAATGCCGAAGATCTCGACTGCCGGGTGCAGGCCGGCGTCACCCGCAAGCAGCTCAACGAGTATCTGCGCGACACTGGGTTGTTCTTTCCTATCGATCCCGGCGCCGACGCCTCGCTCGGCGGCATGGCGGCGACCCGGGCCAGCGGCACCAACGCGGTGCGCTACGGCACCATGCGCGAGAACGTGTTGGGGCTGACCGTGGTCACCGCTGACGGACGCATCGTGAAGACCGGCGGGCGGGCCAAGAAATCGTCGGCCGGCTATGATTTGACCCGTATCTTTGTCGGTTCGGAAGGCACGCTCGGCGTGATCACGGAAGTCCATGTGAAGCTCTACGGCATTCCGGAAAAGATCGCCTCGGCGGTGTGTCAGTTCCCCTCGACCGCCGACGCGGTTGACAGCGTTATCCTGACCATCCAGTCGGGCATTCCGGTGGCGCGCATCGAGCTCATGGACTCGTTGATGATGGATTGGACCATCGACTATTCCAAGCTCGACGGCTACGAGGCCAAGCCAACCCTGTTCTATGAATTTCACGGTACCGAGGCCGGGGTCGAGGAACAGACCCAGCAGGTCCGCGCGATCATCGACGATTTCGGCGGCTCGGCCTTCCAGTGGACCAGCTCAACCGAGGAACGCAACAAGCTGTGGCAGGCGCGCCACGACGTCTACCACGCCTGCATCGCGCATGAGCCAGGCAAGCAGGGCATTTCCACCGATGTATGCGTGCCCATCTCGCGGCTTGCCGAATGCATCGCGGCGACCGAGCAAGATACCCGCGCCTCGGGCTTCGAGGCGCCGATGGTCGGCCATGTGGGCGACGGTAATTTTCACTCAATCTTCCTGGTCGACATCCACGACGACGAGGAAATGAAACGGGCGAAAGAGTGCAACGACCGCATCGTTCAGCGGGCGCTGGCCCTGGGCGGTACTTGCACAGGCGAACATGGCATTGGCGTCGGCAAGATCGATTTTCTGGTCGCCGAACATGGCGAGGCGGTCAGCCTGATGCGCACGATTAAGCGCGCGCTAGATCCCGACAACATCATGAACCCGGGCAAGGTGCTGCGGGTTTAATAAACCCTCTCCCAAGGGAGAGGGGCTTTGCCCGGAAAATTTGGTTGAGGAGAACACATTATGACAACCAACGTCGTACAATTGCGTGATGTGGCTTCGGTTCGCGAGGGAGTCAGCGACGCCGAGTGGCAGGCGCGGGTCGATCTCGCCGCCGCTTACCGGCTGGCCCACGAATATCGTTGGGCCGATAGCATCTATAACCACATTTCCATGCGGGTCCCCGACGAGCCCGACTTCTTCTTAATCAAGGCGCACGAGCTGCTTTATAACGAGGTCTCGGCCTCGAACCTGGTCAAGGTCGACATGCGCAACGACGATGTGGACGAGGCCATGCACGTCAACCGGCCGGGTTTCACTCTGCATGGTGGGCTGCTGTCGGTCCGTAAGGACGTAAACTGCTTTTATCACACCCATATTCCGGCCTGTATCGCTGTCGCCAATCAGAAGGAGGGGTTGCTGCCGGTGTCCCAGACCGCGATGACGTTCACCGACGAAATCGGCTATCACGACTATGAGGGCATCACCGAGAACCTCGAAGAACGCGAACGAATGGCCGCGAATTTGGGCGACCGGAAAGTGCTGCTGATGCGCAATCATGGGGTGGTGACCAGCGGCAAGACGGTGCGCGATGCCTTCATTCTGATGCGCGACATCGCCGATGCCTGCGAGTTGCAACTGCGCCTGCAGGCATCGGGCGCCGAGTTTGTATTACCGTCGGCCGCGGTCTTGAAGTCCTATACCGAACAGCGCAAGACCCACAATGCAGGCCGTGGCAGCGCCGACTGGCCCGGTTTCCTGCGCCGCCTCGACCAAATCGATCCGTCCTACCGGGATTAGGTAACGCTTCTGCCAAAGAGCCGCCGGTGTCTTTTTCGCCGACGCGGTAGCGGGTGCCGCCTCATGATTCGACGGGCTCACCATGAGGAAATTAGAACAATAACCTCATCCTGAGCTTGTCGAAGGATGAGAGCGCTGCTCACCCCATCGCTAATTTCGCCTTCAACTCAGCCTTAAACCGCCGGTCGCGTTTCAGCGCGGTCTCCCGGCGCAGCGCGTCGCCATGGGCCAGCGGCCCCTCGCTGTGGACCAAGTGCCACGGCCCGCGACCCCGGGTGAAGCGCGCGCCATTGTTGGCATTGTGCTGGGCCAGCCGGGCGTCGATGTCCTTGGCGATGCCGGTATAGAGAATGCCCGCGTGGTTACGCAGCACGTAGACGAAATAGTCGGACGCCATCTGTCGTGCCTAATAGTGCGGCGGCGGTTGGTCGTCGGGCGGTGCGTGCGGCCCGCCGGTTCCGCCCGCCTCAAGCTCGGCGATCCGTTCGGTGAGGCGGCGCAATTGCAGGGTGAGGCCGTCGATCGCCTTGCCCTGCTCGGCGATAACGGCGGACATATCTTCGCTCACCCGTTCATGGTGGGCGAGGCGGCTCTCCAATTCCGTCAGGCGCGCTTGGGGATTGTCTGTCATTGGGGCTTCCCTGAAAAAGGTCTCCGCGCGATTATAGCGGATGGCAAGCGCGTCGCGCGGGCTAGGTAAATCAAAAAACAGGGGGCAGATATGGCGGGCACGCGTATTGGAGTGGTCTCACCGATGGCGATCGCCAGCGAGGCAGTGACGGCGGCATTTAAAGAGGATTGGCCGGCAGCCGAGGTGATCAATCTGCTCGATGAATCGCTGTACGCCGATTTTGCCGGCGGCAAGGGGGTTACCGACGAGACCTATCGGCGCGTCGCGGCGTTGCTGAAATACAGCCAGGATAGCGGCGCCCAGGCCATCGTGTTCACCGGCTCGGTGTTCGGCCGCACCGTCGAGGCGGGCCGCGAGCCTCTCTCCGTGCCGGTGCTGACGTCGCACGAGGCGATGATCGAAGCGGCGTTTGCGTGCGGGTCACGGTTCGGCATCCTTACCACCGCGGCCGGATCGCTACGCTGTCTGGCCGAGGATATCGAGCGCTACGCCCAGGCCAGGGGCTTGAGCTACACCCTCACCGACCATATCGAGGACGCCGCCCGCCCGGTGATACTGGCCGGCGATATCGAGCGCCACGACGAGATGGTCGCCGCCGCGGCGGCCAAGATGACCGACTGCGATTGCCTGTTGCTCGGCCAGTTCTCGATGGATCAAGCGGTTAAGAAGTTCGCCGACATACCCGGCCGTCCGGTGTTAACTCCGCCGCGCACGGCGGTGGCGAAGTTGAGAGAGTTGGCGGGTTAGGAACCCTCTCCTTCGGGAGAGGGTGGCGAGCAGAAGCGAGCCGGGTGAGGGGACAATAAGGGCGCAGGTCCTACGTAGATCCTGCCGCACATAGCAAAGCAATCACCTATGTAGTGTGCTGGAATTCCTCGTCCTTCGAGACACTCGCTGCGCGAGCCCTCAGGATGAGGAATTCAGTTAGGTTTTCACAAATCCTCATCCTGAGGAGCCGCCCAGAAGGCGGCGTCTCGAAGGGTGAGGGTGACGCGCCGTGCTCGCTTTAAGCGCCCGCGACTTCCTTCGCCTTTGCTACGATGTGCTCGGCCGTAATCCGATATTCGGCTTCCATCGGTTCGGCATAAGGCACCGGGATGCGTGGCGCGCCGATGCGGCGCACATGGGTTTTGAGCGCGTCGCTCATGTTTTCCGCCACGTCGGCGGCGACCTCGGCGCCGAAGCCGCCGACTTGGACCGCTTCCTGCGCGACCAGCAACCGCCCTGTTTTGGCGACCGAGGTGTAGACCGCGTCCTTGTCCCACGGCCACAGGCTGCGCAGGTCGATGACCTCGGCGTTAATGCCATCGGCCGCCAATAGTTCAGCCGCTTCGGCGGCGATCAGCGCCATCTTCGACCAGGTGACGATGGTCAGGTCGCTACCCTCGTTGACGATGCGCGCCTTGCCGATGGGCATCACCGCCTCGGGATCGTCGGTCACCTCGCCGGTGGCGGCCATTAGTTCCTTGTGCTCCATGAAGACCACCGGATCGTCGCAGCGGATCGCCGCCTTGAGCAAGCCCTTGGCGTCGCCCGGGGTCGCCGGCGCGATGACGACGAGGCCCGGCGTGTGCACGTACCACGCTTCTGTTGATTGCGAGTGCTGCGCGGCGCCGCCCTTGCGCGCGCCAATCATCTGACGGACCACCAGGGGCACGCGCGCCTGTCCGCCGAACATGTAGCGGATTTTCGCGGCTTGATTGACCAATTCATCGACCGCGCACATGGCAAAGTCGGCCATGCGCAGGTCGGCGACCGGCCTGGTGCCGGCGACCGCCGCGCCAACAGCGGCGCCCATGATGGTGTTCTCGGAAATCGGCGTGTTGACGATGCGCTTGGGCCCGAACTCGTCGATTAGTTGGTAATACTGGCTGCCGCTGGTGCCGCCATGGGCGGTGCTGAGATCCTCGCCGAGCGCCCACACCAGCGGGTCGCGGCGCATCTCTTCGGCCAGCCCGATGCGGACGGCGTCGCCCTGGTTCATTTCGCTCATTGGGGCGCTCCTATGTCCTGCACGTCGGCGAAAGCCAGTTTGGCGTCGGGGAAGGGTGCTGCGTGCGCGGCTTCGACGGCGTCGGCGATTTGCTTTTCGGCCGACGACGTGGCCTCGTCGAGCTCATCCTGGCCAATGCCGTTGTCCAACAGCCAGGCGGCGCAGCGCCCGATGGGTTCGCCCTTCCAGCGCTCCTCGGTCTCGCCTTCCGGCCGGTAGAGCATCTTGTCGCGCGAGATATGGCCTTTGATGCGATAGGTGCGGGCGTGGAGAAAGTGCGGTCCGCCGCCACCGCGCACGCGCGAGATCAGATCGGCGGCCAGTTCGTCGACCGCCAGCACATCGTTGCCGTCGATATCGAAGGCCGGCATCCCGAAAGCCTCGGCCCGCGCCACCGGACCTGCCCCGGCGGTGACCGAGCGGGTGACCGTCGACGAGGCGTAGGTATTGTTCTCACAGACGAACAGCACCGGCAGCTCGTAGATCATCGACCAGTTCAGCGCCTCGTAGAACGGTCCCCGGTTGGTGGTGCCGTCGCCGACAAACACGGTGACGATGGCGTCGACCCCGCGCAGCACCAAGGCCTGTGCCGCGCCGACCCCCATGGTCGTGCCGTCGGCCAGAATGCCGTTGGCGCCAAGCATGCCGACCGAGAAGTCGGCGATATGCATCGAGCCGCCCTTGGCGCCGCTGGTGCCGCCGACGCGCCCGAATAGCTCCTTCATCATGGCCTCGGGGTTGGCGCCCTTGGCGATGGCGTGACCGTGGCCGCGATGGTTCGAGAGAATGTAATCGGTATCGCGCAGATTGCTGCAGACGCCGGTGCCGATCGCTTCCTCGCCGATATACTGGTGGATCGAGCCGTTGACGAAACCTGCGTCGTAAGCGACTTCGGCGGCCTCCTCGAAGGCGCGGATCAGCGACATCGTCTTGTAGAGCTCGAAGACGCGCGCCGGTTTGTTGGTAATCGTTTCCTCGGCCATGGTTTCCCCGTCCTTGTTCTTATCGTTGATGCTTATGCGATGCGGTCGCCCTTTTTGATCGGCGCTGAACGGTTATCGACACCCGGCAGCATTTGGCCGGCATCGCGGGTGACCACCACGTCGATCACGGTTGGCCGCGATCGTTCGTCGAGCGCCTGGCGGAACGCGTCGGCCAGGCTGTCCGGGTCGGTAACGCGGATGCCCTTGCAGCCCAACGCCTCGGCGACCGTGGCGTAGTTCAAATCGGATAGGTCTGAGGATTGGTAGCGGCCGCCGAACATGGCGTGCTGCAAGGCCTTGATATAGCCCGAGGCGGCGTTGTTCACGACAATGACCGTGAGCGGCACCTTCAACCGCGCCGCGGTCTCCAGGTCGCCCAATGTCATGTTGAGCCCGCCATCGCCGGTCAGCGAGAACACCGAGCGGTCGGGCGCCGCCAGTTGCGCGCCGATACCGCCGGCGACCCCGTAGCCGATCGAGGCCATGCCCCGGTCGACGATGAAGCCCCGGCCGGCCCGCTTGGTGTCGTAAAGCAGTCCGGTCCAGTGGGCGGCGAACCCGCCATCGGCCACCAGAATGGCGTCGTCGGGCAGTACATTGTTGAGCTCATGGCACATCCGGGCCATGTTCACCGGCTCTTCTTTTGAAGTCAGGCGGGCGTCGACGTCGCTGCGCCATTTGGCCTTGCCGGTGGCGAGTTCCTCGATGTAACCAGCACGGACGTCGCGCGCGTTCGTCGAATTATCCGCCAGGACCTCGCGCAAATCGATGAGACCTTCGCGGGCATCGCCCCACAGCGCCAGGTCTGTATGCGCCCAGCGGCCGATTTCCTCGGGCAGGATATCGAGATGGATAATCGGGATACCGGGTCGGGGGATGGTGTAGCGCTTGGTGGCGATCTCGCCGAGCTTACAGCCGACCACGAGGAGACAGTCGCTGGCGTCGATCGCCTCGTTGGCGGTGCGGTCGTAGCGGCCGAACAGACCGAGCGATAAATCATGGGTGCAGGCGATACCGCCCTTGCCCGACAAAGTGTGCGCCACCGGGATCGACTGGGCTTCGGCCAATTCGGTCAGAGCTTCTTGCGCGCCGGAAATATGCACCCCGCCGCCGGCCAGGATGATTGGCCGTTCTGCCTTGGACAGCATCTCGGCCGCCCGTGCGATATCGGCGGAGGCGGGACGGGTGCGCACCGCCGGTACCGTCGTCGTCGCTTCGTGGACGTATAAATCGTCGGCGTCGAATTCGAACACGCCGTGACAAATGTCTTCCGGCACGTCGAGCAGTACCGGGCCGGGGCGGCCCGAGGTGGCGATGGTGTAGGCGGAGCGCACATGCTCGGGAATGCGCTCGCCGACCTCGATGCGGATGACCTCTTTGACCGCGGGTCGCAGCATTTCCACCTGGCGGGTCTCCTGGGTCATGTTTTTCCAGGCGTGGGCGCGGTTGGTGTCGCCGATCATGGCGATGATCGGGATGCCGGCGTTGAGCGATTCCGTCAGCGCGGTCAATAGATTGGTGGCGCCGGGTCCCAATGTCGCGTCGCACACGCCGGGCCGGCCGGTCACCCGCGACCAGGCGTCGGCCATGAAGGCGCCGCTGCGCTCATCGTTGATCAGGGTGTGGGCCATCTCGAGGCTGCGCACCGCATCGTAGAACGGTAGTAGTTGAAACCCGGCCATGCCGAACATCGGCCCCACATTGTGGCGCTTGAACATTTCGGCGATAGCCTCGCCGCCGGATAGCTCTAGACGCACATTGCTGTCGCTCATATTTCCCCGTTTCCCTGTAATCGGCGGCTTTTACGCCGGCCTGTTCTTTGACCCCGCGCGCGGGCGGGGCGATACTATCACCAATTGGCCGTGCTCCAACGCGGCCTGGTCCCGTACTTTAAGGGGGAAACAGCGTGGCGCAAGACCAAGCAAACGAACCGGCCAGAATATTCGACATGTTCCGCAAGATGCTGCTCATCCGAGCTTTTGAGGAGGCGGCGGGCGAGAATTTTTTTGCCGGTAATGTGCGCGGCTCGGTGCACCAGTATATCGGCGAAGAAGCCATCGCCGTGGGAATCTGCGCCAATCTGCGCGACGACGATCTGCTCACCAGCTACCACCGGGGCCACGGCCATTCGATTGCCAAGGGCGCCGACCCGCGGGCGATGATGCTGGAACTGTTTGGCCGGGTCGGTGGCACCAGCGGCGGCAAGGGAGGGTCCATGCACATCGCCGATTTCTCGGTCGGCATGCTCGGCGCCAATGGGGTGATCGCCGACGGTTGCACCATTTCGGTCGGCGCGGCGCAGGCCATCAAATTGCTCAAGCAGGACAAAATCATCGTCAACTTTATCGGCGATGGCGGCATCAACCGGGGCCCCTTCATGGAGGCGCTGAACTGGGCCAAGGTCTACGAGCTGCCGGTTCTGTTCGTCTGCGAGAACAACCAAATCGCCGCGACCACCACAACGAAGACGGTCACCGCCGGTGACGGTATCGCCGCGCGCGCCGAAAGCTACGGTATTCCCGCGGTGACCATCGACGGCAACGATCTGCTGCTGGTCGACCGCACGGCGGCGAAACTGATCTCTGAGATTCGCGGCGGCGGAGGCCCGCGCCTGATGCAGGCGATGACCTATCGTCTGCGCGGCCATTTCGCCCACGACAAAGCGCTCTATCGCGCGGAGGGCGAAGCGGAGGCGGCGCTCGAACACGAGCCGGTGCGCAGGGCCGAGGCCTGGTTGCTCGAGCAGGGGATTTCCGAGAGCGAAATCACAAACGCCAAGGAGGAGGCCGAGGCGCGTATCGCGCAATATGTCGAAGATGCCCATAACGCGCCCTGGCCCGACCTCAAAGCGGCCTTCACCGACGTCCAAGATGTTGGTGCGCCGGTACCGGGAGCCGGCCAATGAGCGAAATGACCTATGCACAAGCGGCGCGACTTGGGCTGAAAGAGGAAATGGATCGCGACCCCACCGTGTGGGCGCTTGGTGAAGATCTTGGCTTCGAGGGCGGCATGGCGGGTCAGTACAAAGACCTGCAGGCCGAATTCGGCACCGACCGCATCGTCGATACGCCGATCTCCGAAGCCACCATCATGGGCGCGGCCATCGGTGGTGCGCTGGCCGGCACACGACCGATCGCCGAAATGCGGTTTTCCGATTTCGCCATGTGCGCGGTCGACGAGCTGGTCAACCAAGCGGCCAAGGCGCGCTACATGTTCGGCGGCCAGGCGCGGGTGCCCATGGTGGCGCGCATGCCAATCGGTATCCGCGGTGGCATTGCCGCTCAGCATTCCCAATCGCCGGAGGCCTGGTACACCCATGTGCCGGGGCTGGTGGTCGTCACCCCGGCCACGCCGGCTGACAATCGGGGCCTGTTGAAGGCGGCAATCCGTTGCGACGATCCGGTGGTCTATATGGAACATAAGGGGCTGTGGGGGGCGAGCGGCGAGGTCGACGAGGGCGATGTGGAGCCGCTACCCCTGGGCGTGGCGCGCACCGTGTGCAAAGGCGACGATCTGACCATCGTCACTTGGGCGGCGATGGTCGGCGTTGCGGAATCCGCCGCGATGACCCTGCGCGCCATGGGCATATCGGTCGAAGTCATCGATTTGCGCACCTTGTGGCCGTGGGACAAGGACGCGGTCTTCCATTCGGTGCGCAAAACCGGTCGGCTGTTGGTGGTCCACGAGGCGGTGCAAATCGGCGGCTTCGGCGGTGAGATATCGGCCGAGGTGAGCGAACATCTGTTCGAGCATCTGAAAGGCCCGGTCAAACGCATGGGCGGCGCGCGCATCCCGATTCCGTTCTCGATCCCCCTGGAAGAGGCCTACATGATTTCCGCCGAGCAGGTAGCGGAGAAAGCGCGAAGCTTTTTCTAGGCGATGCTTCGAGACGGCGCTTCGCGCCTCCTCAGCATGAGGTTCTTTTTTGGTGAAAGTGAAGCTCCAAATCCTCATCCTGAGGAGCGATCGCAGATCGCGTCTCGAAGGGTGAGGGGCCCGCACCAAACTCACTCGGCTTTCTCGATCACCAGGTCGACGAAGGCGATGGTGGTCATGCCGGGTGCCGCGCCGAGCGCCGCTGCGGTTTCGTTGACATGGGAAATTACGCCGTCTTCGTAGGATGATTTCGCATCGCCGATCCGCGCGCTGGCGGCCGTGACTGTGGCGGCCGGGATATCGCGAGTGTCGAGGTCGGGCAGGCGGGTGACCGTGCTGGAACCGGCGTCATTGAACACCGCGGCGCGAACCTTGGGGCGGTTCCCCCAGCTCGGCGATCCCGCTAGAAGCTCGCCGTGCGACGCGGTGATGACGATGACGCCTTCGTCTTCGGCCCGGACCAGAGAAACGGAATCGCAGCCGCGCACGATGGGGCCTTCGGCGCCGGCGCGGATCACAAAACGCGCTTCGTCGTAAACCGGCACATTACTCGAATTGCCCGGCGCGGTGGTCATGGCTTGCGCGCACGCCAATGCCGGTTGCCCAGGCCTGCACCCGGCGGCCGCGGCGGTATCGTTAACGAAACTGATCGTACCCTCGTTGGCCAGGCTATCGCCATCGCCAATCACCGCACTGCGGTAGTCGATCGTGGCGGCGGCGATGCCGAGCTGTTCCAAATAGGACAAAGATCCGATACCCGCCGCGTCGAGGCCGACCCCGGCATCGTGCAAGATCACGCCGCGTACCCCGGCATGGGCGGCTTCGTAACCGGCATAGACGCCGCCATGGGAGGCGGCGATGACCACGTTTCCGGCCGCTTCCGGTCCCAATTTGGTGACCGTATCGACGATGAGTATTTGGCTGTTGGTCATATTCGCCGATGTCTCCAAGAAAACAATAGTGGCGCTTGGTATTCGTTAACTGTAGCGCAGAAAAAACGCGAATTTAACGATGTAACTTAACGGAAAATTAAACGGTCTTAACGGATTATTAGGGGCGTTTGAGGTATCCGGCCATGACCGGTTTGGTTAATGCGCTTTGGTATCGGACGCCTGTCGCAATTTTGTTGTGCGGCTATTGCAACCGTGAAGTCTTGGAGTGGTTCGTAAGACCCCACAACAAAGTACGAAGAAGCGTTCATGTCCACGATCTTGGTAATCGATGATCAGGCCACCAACCGTCAGGTGCTAAGCCGTTTGGCTTCGCAGGCGGATGAAGAGGCTGTGGTTCATGCGTTTGCCGATCCACGCGAGGCGCTCGAATGGGTGGTGGAGAATACGCCGGATCTAGTGGTCACCGACTATAAGATGCCGGGTATGGACGGTGCGGAATTTACCCGCCAATTTCGCGCCCAGCCGCTATGCTTCGATGTGCCGGTCATCGTCGTGACGATTTACGAAGAGCGGTCGTTTCGCTACCGCGCGTTGGAGGCTGGCGCCACCGATTTTTTGATCAGCCCGGTCGACCATCAGGAATTCCAGGTTCGTATCCGCAACTTGCTGCATTTGCGCAGCCAGCAGACAGTCATTCGCAAGCGCACCCGCACGCTTGAAAAGCGGCTGGTCAGCGACAGCCAGCAGCATGAAGCGCAGCTACGCGAAACTCGTGACATTCTACGCCAAGTCATCGATGCGGTACCGGCGCTGGTTAGCGCCGCTGATGTCGATGGCAAAATTGTTTTTGCCAACAGCGCCTTTGCCGAGCACGGCGAAGCGACAACCGGTGACATTGTCGGACGCAACCGTTCCGAACTCTTGAGCGACCGTGACGCCGACCGTCATGCGGCGCTCGACAAGCGCTTGCTCGACCGTGTCGAAGAGCAGCTGGCGTTCGAGGAGGAAATCGCCGATCCGGATGGTGAAACACGAACCTTTCTCACGGTGAAGTCGCCGCTGCGAACCGCCGACGACCAGGTTTCTTCGGTTGTCACCGCGTCGCTCGACATCTCCGATCGCAAGCAGATGGAGCAAATCGCCCAACGCCAACAGAACCATTTGCGCGTGATCGTCGATAATATTCCCAACTGGGTTTATGCGACGGACGAAGAGCAACGCTTCACCTTGGTCAACCTGGCCATGGGACGGGCCTTGGGAACGGGACCCGACGAGATGATCGGCAAAGTATTCTCCGATTATCTTGACGACGACGTGGCCATCCTGCGCGAACAGTTCGCCGACAAAGAGGTGCTGCGCTCGGGTCAGGAGACCAAGGTCGACGAGTTTTCCTATCTCGATGCCTCTGGCGAGCGTCAGTGGATGCAAACCACCAAGGTGCCGTTCGTCAGTTCGACGGGGGATATCGAAGTACTGAGTGTGGCGATCAACATTTCCGAGCGCCGTCGCGCCGAGGAAGTGCTGCGTAATGCGATGGAAGAGGCGGAGGAGGCCAACCGCCACAAGACGGAGTTTCTCGCCAACCTAAGCCACGAACTGCGCACCCCGCTCAATCACGTTATGGGTTTCGCGCAGTTGATGGCGGACGAGGTGTTCGGCGAAATCGGCAATCCCCGTTATCGCGATTACGCGCGGGTCATCTGCGATAGCGGCACCCATCTAACTGAAATTCTGGAAGATATTCTCGATATCTCAAAACTCGAGACCGGCAACCTGACCCTGGCGGAAAGCGATTTCGATCTCAACCAGGTCATCGGATCGGTGGTGACGATGGTTGCCGGACGCGTCGAGCAAGCGGAGTTGAAGCTCTCGACAAAACTGGGCGTGGAAAACGCAATGGTGCATGGCGACGAGCGCATGGTTCGCCAGATGTTGCTGAACCTGGTGTCCAACGCGACGAAATTCACCCCCGAAGGCGGCACGATTTGCATCACCACCACGTCTGGCGATGACGGCAGTTTACAGATTGCGGTTTCCGATACGGGTATCGGGATCGCCGAGAATGATTTCGACAAGGTCCTGTCGCCGTTCGGGCAGGCTGATGATTATCTCCACCGTAGCCATGAAGGCACCGGTCTTGGATTGTCTCTGGTCAAGTCGATGATCGAGCTCCATGGCGGCTGGCTTGAGCTGACAAGCGAGGTCGGGTCCGGGACGACGGTTACATTGCTCCTGCCGGCAAGTTGCCGCGCCGGCGAACAACCGGAAGCGGTCGACCTCAGCGCCTAGCGCTCGGGGACGGGGGAAGGTCCGGGTGTCAGTCACCGAAGTATTAAACGATGCGGCGCGGAGCAAACAAGGCGATGTTGCCCCTACGGATAACCATGAATCGGCAGAACCGGATCGCGGTATCGGTCGGCGGGCGCGCTTGGCGCTGGTCGCTCTTGTATTCTCCGCGGTAACTAGCGTTTTCGGCTTTGCGCTGGTGGCATTGCCGTCCGAGCCCGTGTTGTTCCTGCGGGGTGCGGATATCAGCATACTGATTGCGCTGCTCGCGTTGCCGCTTTATCTCGCCGCCTCTGCGCTGCACCAAGGTACGACGGCTACCATTGCACGGTTTACCGCACGGTCGGACAGCGAGCATGAACAAGCGATGATACGTATCGTAATCGTCGCGATTATCTTGATTTATATATATGTCCTGGCCTCTTTTTCGCCGGCTGAAAACAATTTGCCGCTTGCAACCATTGTCGTCGCGGGCGGCTTTATAATCTCCTGGATATTGTTGCTCGATATCTGGTTTCGGCCGAAAAAGTCCGTCGCCAGGAGAATTATCGGCAACCATGCCGATCTGCTCATGCTGTCCCTGCTTATGCACATCAGCCCCCAAATGATGGCGCCGTGCTATCTGATTTACCTTTGGGTGACGTTTGGGAACGGTTTTCGCTACGGCATCCCCTTCCTGGTGGTTTCGGCGACGATCAGCGTTATCGGATTTGGACTGGTCATCGCGATGACACCATTCTGGTTGGACAAGTTGCCGCTCGCGATAGGACTTCTAATAGCCTTGGCGGCGTTGCCAGCCTATGTCTCGACGCTGCTGAAGCGGCTGCGCCAGGCCATTAATGAGGCGGAATCGGCGAACCGCGCCAAGAGTCGTTTCTTTGCCGTGACAAGTCACGAATTGCGGACGCCGCTGAACGCGATCATCGGCATGGGCGATCTGTTGCGCGAAACGTCGCTCGACGCCGAGCAGCATGACATGGCGCGGACCATTCGCACCGCCGCGCGAAGCCTATTAGCGCAGGTGAACGAGATTCTCGATTTCTCGAAGATCGAGGCCGGCCGTGTGGAAATCGCCAACGAGCCTTTCGATTTGTACGCGGTGGTGTCCGGCGTCGAGTCGATCTTGCGGCCCCAGGCGGTGGCCAAGGAGGTGCGCCTATCGATGAGCGTGTCGCCGACCATAGCGCCCGACCTGATTGGCGACGGCGAACATCTGCAGGAAGTTTTGATCAATCTCGTCGCCAACGCGGTCAAATTTACCGATCAGGGTCAGGTCCAACTAATTGTCAGTGGCGCCGGCGAGGCGGGTGGCCAACAGGTCGTGCGGTTCGCGGTTCATGATAGTGGTATCGGCATTGCACCGGAGCATATCGACAGTATCTTCGAAAGCTATACCCAGGCCGATAATACGGTCACGCGCCGCTTTGGCGGCACTGGACTGGGATTGGCGATTACCCAGCAATTGGTTGAGCATATGGGTGGCTCGATCCATGTGGAATCGGAAATCGACAAGGGAAGCTGTTTCTCCTTCGAGCTACCGTTCAAGGCGGCCGCGGTGGACAAGGACGAAGCGTCGACCTCGCTCGAATTCGAGGCGCAACAAGTTGTCCTATTCGCCCCCGATCTCGATAAGCTGTCGGGCATCAAAGGCGCTCTGGGGAGCTGGGGCATCGAGACGACGTCGGCCCAGTCGGCCGACCTGGTCATATTGAAATTATCCCAAGACATTGGGCGGGGCGCTCCGCGCGCCGTTATCATGCTCGATACCAGCCTGCCCGATGCGGCAACCGCCATTCAGCGTATTCGCGCCGAAACCGGCGACCGTGAGCCGGTATTCCTACATATCGGCGATCCCATGGCGGCGTCGAACGCGGACTTACCGTCCCCCCTGGCCGAACTATCGATACCGGCCGACGAGACGTTATTATTTCGCGCGCTTAGGCTCGCCGGCGCCTTCGTGAGTGGCGTCGAAAACCGCGACCGCGACGGCGAGCGGTTGGATGATCGCGCATCGACGGTACGCGATCTCAATGTTCTGTTGGTCGAAGACAATTCGGTCAACCGCAAGGTGTTGTCGAAAATCATCATTCGCGCCGGTCATCGCGTGGTCGTCGTCAACGACGGTGATAGCGCCCTCGATGCCCTCGACGCCCAGAGGTTCGATGTGGTTTTGATGGACGTCAATATTCCCGGCATGAGCGGTCCGGAAACCACGAAGCATTACCGGTTTGCCCATATGGGCGAAGAGCATGTACCGATCATCGCGCTGACCGCCGACGCAACGGTGGAGACCCGTCAGGAATGCCTCGATGCCGGCATGGATACAGTCGTCACCAAGCCTGTCGAGGCCCTCGTCCTGATCGAGGCTATCGAGACATATGGGGTGCGCGCCAGCGCCCAATCGGACGCCCAAGTGGCTGTCGAGAAAGTTGTCGCCACCGCCAATATATCCTCGGGCTCGATGCCGCCTTCTGGACCGCCGCCGGTGGCGATCGAGCCCGGCGATGGGTCTGGGGCGCGCCCGCCTTTGCGTGTCGTGACCGACGCGCCGATAAATACCGCCGCCTTGGATAATTTACGCGAACTGGGCGGCGATGAGTTTGTCGCCAGTGTTATTACAGACTTTTTGGTCGATTCCGCGGGTATCATGGCAGGGTTGCACCGCGCCGTTGACGAGGGTGACCTCAGCGGTATGCGCGAACATTCCCATGCCTTGCGCAGTAGTTCCGCTCATGTGGGGGCCACTCGCATGCACTTGGTCGCCAAGGAGATCAACGACATGAATCAGGTCGAGCTGGATGCCGCCGGCAGGGCCAAGGTCAAGGCGCTCGATGCGGAGTTCAAAGTCTTGCGGATTGCCCTCGAAGAAGAGCTGGCGACTATCGAAAGCGCCCACGCGCCGTCCTGAACCAGGTCAAACGGGCAGACTATTCCGCCGCGCGATTCCAGCGTCGATACTGCGCCGCCGCCAGCCGTTCCATCCGATGCACATCATCTTTTCCAAGACGTAGTGCGGTCTCGACCCAGATATCGGCGATGTCGGCCATTTCCTCGAACGTGATCGGATTGACCCGTCGGCGGACCCGGTATATCGCCTCATGTGCATTGAACTGCCGGCTGTGCTTGGCCAGATAGTCGTAGAAGACTTGCGTGCCGGTACCATCTTCCGCCAGCATGTCGACCACGCCTAGCTTGTGTAGTTCCTCGGCGCTGTAAATCTGTCCGCTCAACATCATGCGTTCCGCCAGGGCCGGGTCGATGCGCCGCGCCAAGAGCGAATAAGCTCCCATTCCAGGGAACATATTAAATAGCACTTCCGGCAAGCCGAATTTGGCGCTGCGTTCGGCGATAATCAGATTGCTCGACACCGCGGCCTCGAACCCGCCGCCCAGAGCGTCGCCTTGCACGACCGAAGCGGTAATAATCGGTAGATCGAGGCAGCTGGCGTTGGCATGCACGACTGCGATCGCAAGCCGCGCGTAGTCGACAAGTGCCTTGTGGTCGCGTTGCTGGATAAGCCGGGCGAACAACGCAAGGTCTCCGCCCAGATTGAAGATTCCAGGCATCCGTGAGCCCACCACCAAATAGCGTATTGGCGGATTGTCCGGGTCGCCCCATTTTTCAAAGATGTCGACGATTGTCTTCTGCAGATGCCGCGCCTCGCGCATCAGCGCCAGAGTTGTGCTCGGGCGCTCGATCGGCGCCATATAATACCACAGCACCCGCTCGTGGGGGTCGAACTCGACCGTCAATTCACGATAGGGGTGGCTCTCTAAAAGAGCCTTTACTTCGCTCGTCTCATCGGGCAATGCCCACTGAGGTTCGGCGCCGCCATCTCGCGGTGCCGCAACGGAAGCCACTGCGCCGAAGCGCTTAGGCAGAAACGAGACGGCGCCAGAACCGCTCATTCGACCCTCCTACATACCAAACCCAGGTTCGCGTATTTATGGTTAACGCTTTTTTCCAAGGATGGCGGCGAAGTGCCTAAATGACAAGGATAAAATTATCCCATGGTATGTAGCGACACCGAATAGTCTCTTAAGAAGTGCAGAAAATAGATGAGAGAAACTCTATAACCATATTAAAAATAACAATGTTATATGTTGTCATATGCCACATAAGTCAAAATACTTACTGGCAGCAACTGCCCCCCACCTGGCGCCGGTTCAGACGTTCGGCCGGTTGGGGCGGCTGAGTAAGCCCCGCGCGATGATGCCGGCCTGGATTTCCGCCGCGCCTTCGAAAATGTTCAAAATCCGCGCGTCGCACAGCACCCGCGACATCACGAACTCTTCCGCATAGCCGTTACCGCCATGAATTTGCACGCCATTGTCGGCGTTCGACCAGGCCACCCGGGCGGCGAGTAGCTTGGCCATGCCGGCCTCGATGTCGCAGCGCTGGCCGGCATCGCGCTGGCGCGCCGCATAGTAGGCAAGCTGGCGGGCGATCATGGTCTCCACCGCCATCCAGCCGATCTTGCCGCCGACCCGGGCGAAATCGAGGATCGGCCGGCTGAATTGCGACCGGTCGTTGGCATACCCCAGCGCCAGCTCCAACGCGTTCTGGGCGACGCCGACGGCGCGCGCCGCGGTCTGGATACGAGCGGTCTCGAAGCTCGACATCAGTTGCTTGAAGCCATCGCCCTCGACGCCGCCGAGCAATGCGTCTTCGGGAACTTCGAAACCGTCGAAGGCGATCTCGTATTCCTTCATGCCGCGATACCCGAGGACACGGATTTCGGTGCCGCTCATACCCGGCGCGGGGAAGGGGTCGTCGACCGTGCCGCGCGGCTTTTCGGCCAGGAACATACTCAGCCCGCGATAACCCGGCTCGTCGGGATTGGTACGCACCATCAAGGTCATCAGATCCGAGCGCGCGCCGTGGGTGATCCAGATCTTGTTGCCGGTCACCCGGTAGCCGCCGCCATTGCGCTCGGCGCGGGTACGGATACGGGCCAGGTCGGAACCATGATTGGGCTCGGTGAATACTGCGGTGGGCAATATCTTGCCCGACGCGATGGTTGCCAGGTAACGCTCCTTCTGGGCGTCGGTGCCGTTGACCCGGATCAGCTCGGCGGCGATTTCCGAGCGCGTGCCCAAAGATCCAACGCCGATATAGCCGCGCGATAGTTCCTCGGTGACCACGCACATGGCGGTTTTGTCGAGGCCCAGGCCGCCATCGGCTTCCGGCACGGTCAGTCCGAAGACGCCCAGTTCGCTCATTTCCGTAATGATCTCGAGAGGAATCAAGTCGTCGGCGATGTGCCAGGCTTGGGCGGCCGGCGCCACGCGCTCGTCGGAGAAACGGGCAAATTGGTCGCGGATCAAAGAATGGGTCTCGTCGAGACCGAGATTACCGAAATCGCCGGTGCCGCGCCGCTCGCTCAAAATATGGGCGATCTGCTGGCGCACCGCGATGGTGTCGCCGCGGGCCATGAGCTGGCGCACTTCCGGCGTTTCGAGCGCGGCTGCGTCGTCGAGGCCCAGATCGCCCGGCCGGGCGAACTCGTCCTGGCTCATAGTGATGCCGTGGCGCAACTGCTTGAGATAAGCGCCGAACCCGCATTGCAGAATGAGAGTTTCCAACTCACCGAACGATCCGTTCTCCTGCAGCCGGTCGGCCCAGCCCAGCAGTTGGGTCAGCGCCGTCACATAGGTCGCCATCCAGGCGTAACCGTGCACCGCGTACTGATGGGTATTCAGGCGCTCCGGTTCGACCGGCCCGCCGGGCGCGGCCAGGGCGCTTGCGGCGATGGAAAGGGCATTCAGATGGGTTTGCGCGGCGCCCAGCGCCTCGCGGCACTGGTTGAGCGCCTCGCCGGCGTCGAGCGGTGACAGGGAGGGGGAGATATCGTCCATATTCTCAGTCTAGAACATATTCGATTGGGTTAGAATTGCGATGTAATGAAATAACCCTCTCCCTATGGGAGAGGGTGGCGAACGAAAGTGAGCCGGGTGAGGGGTTAGGGACGGCGTCGGGTTTCCTGGATGTAATTTAACCCCTCACCCCAACCCTCTCCCTATGGGAGAGGGGGTTATCTTTTAACCGAATTGGGCGGTTGCCGTCATGGCGACCGTGGCGTCGTTGCGCACTGCTTGCAATTCGGCCGACCCGTCGTCGCCTGGCTGGCCGACCAGGTGAAACGGCCAGGGCTCGAACATCGGCGCGCGGCCGCGGAAGGTGAACTCGGTCATTGGCGCGTCTACATGAGCCCGCGCCAACTCGGCCAGCAGCAGCGCGGTGAGGGGACCGTGCACGACGAGCCCCGGATACCCCTCTTCGTTTTGCGCATAGTCGCGGTCGTAGTGAATGCGGTGGCTGTTAAAGCTCAGCGCCGAATAGCGGTAGAGAAACACCGAATCGGCTTTGATTTGCCGATGCCACGCGCCCTCTGGCGGCGTAAACGCGTCCGCGCCCGGCGCCGGCGTAGCGCCGCCGCCGGCGATATAGATGATGTTATGGGTGTCTTCGACGCACAGGGCGCCGGCCTGTTCGATACGGTATTGGGCGCTCGCCAGCACCATACGGCCGTTACGGCCTTGCTTTTCGTCGAGGCTGGTGATGGTGCCGGTGCGTGTTGCCGGCTGTCCGACCCGCAGCGGGGCGTGAAACTTGATCCGCTCGCCGGCGAACATACGCCGTTGCAGTTCGACCGGCGGGAAAAAGCCGCCGCGCTTGGGGTGGCCGTCGGGGCCGATATGGGCGGTTGGCGCGCGGTGCAGGAAAAACAGCCAGTGCCACATGGGCGGCAGCGCCGCGCCATCGTCGAAATCCGCCTCGTCGAGATCGAGCACGCTGGCCAGCTTGCGTACCTGGGTCAGGTCGATATTTTCGGTTACGGTTTCCAGCGAGGGCGTCCAATCGCCATAACTGATGTCCGGATTAATCTCCATCAGCTTGTTCCCGCGATGATGCCGCTATCGTGCAGCTTGCCGAGCTCGCCGTCACTGAGGCCGAGTTCACCGGCCAAAATTTCGTCCGTATGCTCGCCCAATTGCGGCCCCCGCGGGTGACTGCGCTCCGCCGCGCCGAACTGGTGCGGAATGCCCGGCATCAGGTAGTTGCCGATGCCCGGTTGCTCGATTTGCTTGAACAGCGGATTGGCCGGCGAGCAGCGTGGGTCCTCGTCGGACATTTGGGTGAAGGTCTGGTAGGGCCCCCAACATACATTGTGTTGGTCGAAGGCGGCGCGCGCCTCGTCCAGACTATGGGCGCCGCACCAGCCGCCGATCAGAACGCCGATCGCCTCGCGCGCCTCGAAGCGATGTTCCTCCAACGTAAAGTCGAGGCCGAGCTCGGCTTCCAATGCCGCCATGGCGTCACCGGTCTCGGTGGCCTCCACCAGTTTCTTCCACTGGGCGACCGACACGGCGATGATCATCACCCGGCGGCCATCGTTAGTGGCGAAATCCTCGCCGTAGCTGCCATAGACGCTGTTGCCCAAATTGGGCCGCTCTTCGCCATTGACCTGCACTTCGCCGATATAGCCCAGATTGCCCACCGTGGCGAAAGCGACATCGGCCAGGGATAGCTTCACGTGCTGGCCTTCGCCGGTCAGCCGGCGGTGGCGCTCGGCCGCCAATATGCCCATGGCGGCGGCGTAGCCGGTCGACACATCCCAGCCGGGAAACACATGATTGACCGGCGCCACATCCGCGCCCGGCCCGGTGATAAAGGGGAAGCCGACGGCCGCGTTCACCGTGTAATCGACCGCCACCGAGCCATCCGGATTGCCAATAATATTCATGGCAATCAAATCGTTGCGGCGCGCCTTTAATGTTTCGTAGTCGAGCCAGCCGCGCATCGGAAAGTTGGTCGACAGGATGCCCCTCTCGTCGCCCGGCGCGGTGATCAACTCGGTTAAAATCTCCTGGCCCTCCGGCTTGCGGAAGTCGACGGCCAATGAGCGCTTGCCCTTGTTCATGCTGGCCCAATAGATCGACAGGCCGGTTTCGGCCATCGGCCAACGCCGATAATCGATGCCGCCGCCGGGCAGGTCGAAACGGATGACGTCGGCGCCCATCTGGGCCAGGGTCATGCCGCACAGGGGCGCGGCGACGAAGGCTGAGCCCTCGACGACGCGCAGTCCGGAAAGTATGCCGCTCATATTCTTGGGTCCGGGTAGTGTTATGATAATCAGTGAAGCCGTCCGCTGGGCGGCGCGCGCTCATAAAACCATTCTCGGCCAGGGAACGCCAGCCATGACGGAGACCAACCTCAGTTCCGACCAACTCGCCACCGCCGTGTTGCAAGAGGTGCGCGATTTTCATGCTTTCCTGGCCGACTGGTTTTCCGGCCGTTCGGCGGCTGGCGCTGAGACCCTAGCGGCGCAACGTCAGCGCTTCGCGCCGGATATGCAATATATCAGTCCGAGCGGCGCTATGGTCGATGCCATCACCATCGAGACCATGCTTGGCGGGGCCCATGGCGGCGAGCCGGCGATCGCCATTGAGATTCGCAACCCCACCGTGCGGCGCGCCGACGAAACCTCGGTGTTGGTCACGTATGAGGAACACCAGACGGGCGGTGTGCAGGACAATAGCCGGCGGACCACCGCCTTGTTCGTGCCGAAAGCCGATGCGCCGAACGGTGTCGGCTGGTTTCATGTGCACGAAGTGTGGTTAGTGTCCGAATAATTGGCCTCTAAGGGCTTTCGAATTAACAATGGGAACACAGATATGAGCAGTGATTTTGCCCGCCCAAGCGCGGCGGAACTGGCGGCGGCGGCGTCGATTTCGGCATCGACCATCCACGAGGCTGCGGGCAAGATCGGCGCCCTGCCGGCACCGATCAAGCCGCTCGATCCCAAAATAACAGTCTGCGGGCCGGCGTTTACGGTGCGCGGCGCGCCGGGCGACAATCTGTGGCTCCATCACGCGCTCGATCAGGCCCGGCCCGGTGACGTGCTGGTCGTCAATGTGGGCGGCCACTACGAGGCTGGTTACTGGGGTGAGGTGATGACGGTCTCGGCCCAGGCGCGCGGGCTCGCCGGTCTGGTGATCAACGGTTGCGTGCGCGACGGCCAGGCCATGGTCGATCTGGGGTTTCCGGTGTTCGCGCGCGGCACCTGCATGCGCGGCACCGAGAAGGACCATAACTTCAAGGGCGATCTGGCGCAGCCGCTGCCCATGGGCGATGTTCTGGTGAACCCCGGCGATCTGGTCATCGGCGACGGCGATGGGGTGGTGGTCATCCCGCGCGAACAGGTCGGCGACGCCATCGCCGCCTCGAACGCCCGCGACGCCCGCGAGGTGGAGATGATGGAAGTGCTGCGCACCGGCAAGACCACCGTCGAGATTTACGGCTGGGAGCTGAAGTGAGGGCGGGTTCGGGCTGATCCGCACTTCAAGTATCATCGATCATGACAGCCAGCGCGCCGGAAGCCGCCGTTTCCAGTCCCAGGCAAAAGGTCGTCGCGATAAGCGTGATGTGTCTCGCGTCCTTGTGCTTCATTGCCATGCACGGCTTCATCAAGACCGTGCGCGGCGACGTGCCGGTTGGTGTCATCCTGTGGTCGCAATTCGCTTTCCAGTTCCTAATTTTGACCACGCTGTTCGCCCGGCACCTGCCGCGCATTCTGACTTCGCACATGCTCGGTCTGCAGGTCGCCCGCGCGGTGGCTCAGATCGCGACCATCGGTATCATGTTTATCGCCGTCGGCCTGATGCAGCTCGCCGATGCGATCGCTATCGCTTTCGTCGCGCCACTGCTCATCACCGCGTTGTCGGTGGCGTTCCTGAAAGAGAAAGTGAAAGTCCAGCATTGGTTGGCGATTCTCGTCGGCTTTGCTGGCGTGATGATCGTCATTCAGCCGGGCGCCGGTGTCTTTAATGCGGTAGCTCTGTGGCCCCTTGGCGCTGCTTTCTGCGCGGCGATTTATCAAACGATGACGCGGCCGATCGCCCGGGCTGTCGGACCGAAGACAATGCTCTACACGGCGACGCTTGTTGGTCTCGTTACGACATCATTGGCGCTGCCATTGTTTTGGCAGACGCCGAGCCTCGAACAGCTCGCGTTTCTACTCGCCGCCGCCTGTCTTGGGGCCATGGCGCATTTTCTCCTCATCAAGGCCTACCAAATGGCGCCCGCCTCGGTTGTCTCGCCATTCTCCTACAGCGAATTGATTTGGGCGTCGGCGATTGGTTTTGCTGCTTTCGGTGACGTGCCCACCGCAACGACATTGACCGGCGGTGCGGTACTTGCCGCAAGCGGGCTTTACCTACTCAGACGCCAATATACATAATGAGGCTGTTCGGTCGCCGGTGCGCCGGTTTGTGCGCGCCACCTGAACAGTTCGGCGACGCCATCGCCGCCCGCGAGGTCGAGATGATGGAGGTGCTGCGCACCGGCAAGACCACGGTCGAGATTTACGGCTGGGAACTGAGATAACCGCGAATTGAGCAGACGTGCCGGTGTCGGTACGGAAACCACGAACAAAGGAATGTTGATATGAGTGACCATGATGGCCCCCGCGTCGTAACCGAAAACCTCTACGCGGTGCTGACAACGCCCGCCGTCGAGCGCGACGAAATGATGAAGTCGCTGCCCGACCATCTAGAATACCAGGTCTCGCTGGAAGAACGCGGCATCATGTTCGCCGCCGGCCCGCTGTTCGACCAGGATGGCGCGCCGCCGCGCGCCGGCCTGATTATCATTCGCGCCAACAGCTTCGCCGAGGCGCAGACGATCGCCGACGCCGACCCCATGCACGAACGGGGCTTGCGCACCTATACGCTCGACAAGTGGCAGATCAATGAGGGCGGCTTCACGCTCAAGGTGCAGTTCGCCAAGTACACGGCGGCGCTCGACTAAGCCTTCGCTAGGATCAGTCGCCCCTAAATAGGGGCCCTATTTTGGTTGGCAGGGGAAAGCCTTAACCAGCGATGTCACGATGAGTTCCGAGGCCGCGAGGTGGCGCTCTTCGGGGTTGTCATTAATATAGCTGTTAACGATGGCGTGGGTCTGACCGTTCGTCACGTCTTCGGGCATGCAGAATATTTTGTTGGATCTGCCGGCTTGGGCGATGCCGATAATAAAGGCAGAGCAAACCGAGGTTTTATACTCGTCTGGCTCTAGCGTGCAGGTCTCACGATAATCGTTTCCGCTCCACAATTGTGCGCTGGCTGATCCGCCGGCCAGCATCAGTGGTAAGCCAATAATGAAAAACAGTTTTTTCATGGATACGATCCCCGTTACCTGACATGCAGCCGCTCGGCGCAGTTCTGTACGCCGCCTGACTGCGCTCGCGATTAAGTGCAAACATCACTTTACCAGCTATGTTCGTTTTGGGGTGCGGTCTCAACCGATCGTGATTGACGGCGCTGGCGGATGGTGGTTTCAGATGCGCTGGCCCTAGGACGCCTATTGTCGTTCAAGAAAGGCCAGAACTTCTTGGTTGAACAGATCCGGACGGCTCACGGAAACAGCGTGCCCGCCACTCTCGAGAACGTTCAATTCCGCGTTGGGAATATGCTTGGCAAGCTCTCGCGAGCAGTGGACGGGCGTGAGGAAATCATCGTCGGCGCAAATGACCAGCGTTGGCACGGCAATGCGGTCAAGGTAGTCGCTACAGTCGAAGGCGAGAACCGCATCCATGCGGCTCTCCATAATCTCCGCCGACGGAAAACTCGCGGCGACGCTGGGCTCGTTCTCCGTCATGGCATCGCCATTGTCGCGGATGAACCATGACGGGAACAGAAATAAGGGCGTGGCGCGGCAATAGGCTTGCGCGCCGGATTCCCGCAAAAGCGTTCTGCGGATATCGAAGCAACGACGGAGGTGGGGGTCGGCCTTGATCCAGCCTGCGTAGACGACCGAACTGGTAAGACGCTCTGGATTCTGATTGGAGAGCAGGAGCGCCATGGCGCCGCCGGTCGAGTGGCCGACGAAGTGCGCTTTTTCAATTTGCAGGAAATCCATGAGGCGCAGCACATCGTCGGCCATTTGATCGACGGAATAATCAATCTGGGAGTGGGTGCTCTGGCCCGTGCCGCGGTGGTCATGAACGATGACCGTATAATGCTTGGCGAATGCCTCGATTTGCGGATTCCAATAATCGCCGGTGCCGCCAAGCCCGGCGACCAGCAGCAATGGCGGCCCCTCGCCCTGGATTTCGTAATAGATTTCGCCGTTTCCGATATTGGCTTTGGGCATGGTGTCGGTATCCGGCGCGGTGGGCGCGGTCCTAGCTTTCGATTTCGCGAAGGTTCCCGTCTTTGTCGACTTCCAGCCCGGTGTCGCGCGCGGCCTCAACGACGCTGGGGTGCCAAGTGACGTTGCCCGGATCCGGTCCGCCGACGATGGTCAGCAACAACGCATCCGGGTCGTCGGAAACGCAACGGAAGCCGCGATAGATAAGTGTCGGCACGTTGATAATATCGCCGGGTTCCAGCGTTACCGCACGCTCGTCTTCGCCCTCCAGCCAGTACAATTGCCACGCGCCGCGGATCGGCACAAACACCTCTTCGGTCAAATGGGCGTGCAGCGCCGCGCCATTACCGTTGGTGGCGCGGTTATAGATGACCGCAAACCCATGCGCCGGCGAGGTGATCTTTGGTTCCAGCGACGGGTCCTCGGGATTTTCGGTGACGCTGATACCGATCATATTGATGATCTCGCGCTGGAATCCGGGCATACGCTGGTCGAGGAACGCAAGGTCGGAGCCGTGCGACGTCCCTTCGCGGGCGACGTATTTTGACTCCATTTCCGCGACGGAAATTTTTGGTATGGCCATCCTCGTCTCTCCCGTTCGGTGCTGGCGGCGTCGGAATGTTTATCCAAATTCCTCGAATGCGCCCCGGTCTGTGAGGAAACAGTATTTCAGATTTTTTGCCGCGGCAATGTCGAGGGGGGTGATATTCGCCTGGATTTGGTGAGAACTGGCGGGAGCTCGCAGCCGGTGCGAAGTACGACCAGCGCCTAGGCCGCCATTGGCGCGCCCATCGGGGTACTGGCCGCTTCCTCGCGGAGCCAGTCGCGAAACGCGCTGACATTTGGATTTGCCACTTTTTCTGACGTCGTGATGCTGTAAATCCCACCGGGGAAGGGTAGGTCGAGGTCGAACGGCGCGACGAGGCGGCCTTGTTCCAGGTCGCGGCTGGCGATCGCTCTGCGCCCCAGCACCACGCCAGAACCCTCAATGGCCGCATCGAGACAATGGTCGGCGTGATCGAAATGCAGGCCGGCGCTGGCGTCGAGATCGGCTAATCCGGCGAGCGCCAGCCATTTCGACCAGCCTGGAATGTCAGGCCAAAGTGGCGACTGTGAAACGTAGTGGATCAGGGTGTGGCGCTCGAGATCGGCGGGCGTGCGCAGCGGTGGGTCGCCACCGATCATCTCGGGACGACACATTGGCGTTGCGGCCTCGTTCATCAGTTTTTCAGCAACCAGGCCGTCATTGTTGCCCAAATTGTAGCGGACCGCGACGTCGGCTTGATCGGTGGTTAGATCGATGTTGGTCATGCCGGCGCTGATGCGCAAATCGATGTTTGGATGACGCTCGATAAAACGCGCCAGCCGGGGAGCCAGCCATTTGGCGGCGAAATGGGGCGCCATTGTCACAACGACGACTTGGTCGGTTCGTGCCGCCCGGCCGATACGGCTAACCGCGCGATGAAGTTCCTCGAAACCTCCCCGAACGCCGGGGAACGCCAGCGCACCGGCATCGGTCAGAACGATTGCCCGGTTGAGCCGGCGGAAGAGTTTGACCCCAAGATGATCCTCGAGCGCGCGTATCTGATAGCTCACCGCTGCCGGTGTCACGTGCAATTCCGCGGCGGCCTTGGCGAAGCTGAGGTTGCGGGCGGCGGCCTCGAAGGCGCGTAATCCGTTTAGGGGCGGTAATTTGTACATCGTTTTTCAGACTAATTTGTCTTGTGTGATGAATTGATATTACTTGTTTGTCGAAGCATCATAAACCGCATAAACACAGCATTAGCGGTGGCATACCGCGCGCGGGTCGGAACAGATTATTGTCAGATACGTGCCCACTCTGAAGACCCGGTAGGGGGCACTAGGCGGTATTGAAAGGCAAGTCATGTCAGGGAATAAAATGCAGGCCATCGTCCTAACCGAAGATGGAGCCCAGCTCGCCGAGGTTGATCGGCCGCAAATCAAGCCGACCCAAATTCTTGTCAAAGTGGCTAGTTGCAGCGTGAACCGGTCGGATCTGCTAACCACCCAGGGTCAAAATTTCGGCCATGTCGGCGGTGACGCGAAGGTCATGGGCGCCTCGTTTTGTGGCGAAGTCGTCGAAGTTGGTGACGCGGCCCAAAATTTTGCTGTTGGCGATCGGGTGATGGGGCAGGGCGCGGCGGGTTGGGCCGAATATGCCGCTTCCGATTGGCGTCGCGCGCTGCCGATTCCAGCCGATGACATGGACTATATAGAGGCCGCCACCCTGATGGGGTCGGTCCTCACCATGCACGATGCGATCGTCACGAACGGGAAATTTGCCGCCGGCCAGACGATCCTCATCCAGGGCGCCAGCAGCGGCGTCGGCCTGATGGGCATGCAGATTGGCAAACATCTGGGCGCGAAACTCGTGATTGGCACGTCAACAAATCCCGAAAGGCGGGCGCGGCTGAGCGAGTATGGCGCGGACCTCGCATTAGATTCCGGCGACGATAATTGGGTCGAGCAGGTGCTCGAAGCCACCGACGGGCGCGGCGTCGATCTTATCGTCGATAATATCTCCGGCTACGTCGCCAATGCGAACATGGCCGCGACGGCGGTCCATGGCACGATCATCAATGTCGGCCGGCTGGGCGGGATGACCGCTGAAATGGATCTCAATAAGCATGCCGAACGGCGGCTGACCTATATTGGGACGACCGGCCGGACCCGCTCGATCGAGGAACATGCCGAAGTGGTGCGCCGCGCGCACGAGGATTTGTGGGACGCGGTGGGGGCCCGGAAACTGACCATGCCCGTCGATCGCGTCTTCGACCTGTCGGAATCCGCGGCGGCTCTGGAGCATATGGCGGCGAACGCTCATTTCGGGCGGATTATTCTGAAAGTCGGCGCGTAGCGGCGCCGCGCGAAGATAGCGACCGGCTAGACCTGTCCGGCGATATTGCCCATAACGGTTGCTTGTCATCGCCAGCCGGGCCAGCCGGCGTTTAGGCCAATTTTATAAAGCGAAGGACTTACCGATGCCCGCCCCCAACCTGACACCGCCCTACGCCATTGAGATCGTGAACTATAATATCGTCGAGGGCACCGACCCTGAGGCATTTTTGGCGATCTGCCGCCAAGTGGGCGAGGAATTTACCAGCGCGCAGCCGGGGTTTCTCCACCGCGAGATCGGTCAAAGCGACGATGGCACCTGGATGATCGCCGCTACCTGGCAAACCGCCGACGATGCCCGAAATTCGATCGCCAATATCGACAACATCCCGGACATGGTGAAAGCCTATATGTCGATGATCAACCGCGACACGCTGACCCGCGCGATCTTCGACATCGTGTAGTCGCCCTCACGGCGAGCCCGTGTCTTTGCTTCGCCGTCAATGCGCGTTACCCTGCGAACCGAGCGGGCCATTCAAGCCCCCGCCGTAAGCCAGGGAGACGCGCCGGTGGCAGCTACGAATAACGCAGGGCCAATGGTCATCGATCTGACCCACACGGTGCCGACTTACAAAGCGTCGGCGGAAAATCCGACCCTGCCCGATATGGATCAACCCTGGTCTGATGTGCCGCCATTCGCCACCTATGGCGGCCATGCGGTGCTCGGTTTTTTCGAGATGGGGATCAATCTCGGCCACATCGAATCCGGCCGGCTGGTGATGTCGGAACATCACGGCACCCACATGAATGCGCCCAACCATTTCGTCAATAACGAGGTCTCCCAGGAGGCCACCGGCGTGCCGATGGCGGACCGCAAGCAAATGCACGAAGTGCCGGCCGACTGGCTGGTCGGGCCGGTGGTGGTGATCGATATTTCCGATCGGGTGCAGGCGGAGCTTGACAAAAACGGCGGCGCGCCCAGCCCCGACCCCGCGGTCACCGACTTCGGCAACGAGTCCGGCAATGTGGTGACCCCCGCCGATATCGATGCCGTCGCTGATCAGCTTGTCGACGGCTGCTGGATTATCCTGAATCTTGGCTGGAGCCGCTTTTTCTACGCCGCCGCCGGCATGGCCGGTTCCGACTATATCAACGGTTTCAACCATCCCGGCCTGTCGCCGGCGGCGGTGGAACGGCTGTTGCAGATCGCGCGCGAGAAGGGGATTCGTATCGGCGGCACGGTGGTCGACAACATCTCGACCGAAACCGGCCAGACCGCGAAGGGCGAGGACGAACAGCGCACCAATTCGCTGACCGCCCATGTGCGCCTGCTCCAGCACGACATTCTGATGGTCGAGAACGCCGCCAATCTGGACGCCTTGTCCGAGGCCGCCAAGACCCGGGATTGCACGCTGGTGGTGGGCGCCATCAAGGTCGCCCGCGGCACCGGAGCGCAGGCCCGCGTTCTGGCCCTTTGCACTTAAATAACTCAGAACAACGGGACAGTAATCATGTTGAAAATCGAACCGATCCACCCGGACCCCAGCCAGGCCGACAAGCTTCCCTATTCACCGTCGATCCGCGTCCAAGGCGGGGCGGATATGTTGTTTATCTCGGGCTCCACGGCGTTGCCGCTGTATCATTCGCATCCCCATGTCCACGAAGAACATGTGCTGCCCGACGATATACGCGAACAAACCAAGCGGGCGATGGAGGATATCAAACTCTCGCTCGACGCTTGCGGGCTGACTTGGCGCAATGTGGTCAAGGTGACCAAGTTCTTGACCGACATGCGCGAGGCCGACGCCATGCATGAGGTGATGGGCGGCTATTTCGGCGATTGGAAGCCGGCCAGCACGATGGTGTGTGTCAACAATCTCAGCGCGCCGGGCTCGCGCGTCGAAATCGACATCATTGCCGTGGCGTCGCCAGCAACCGATTAACTCGCAAGCAAGTTTGGAAACTTCACATGGCCGTCTTCTTCAGCGAGACCTCGATCGAAGCCCAACCGCACGCAAAAGGCGTCACGGTTAAGCATCTGATCACACCCGAACGTGTGAAGTCCGACAAGGTGCGCACCGACCAGTTCCGGTTGGAGCCCGGCGCCGAGGTCGATATCAGTGTTGGCGACGCTGATCTCGCCTGGGCCCATATGCTCGACGGTACGGCGACACTGATTACCGACGATGGCGAGCAACCGATCACGGTCGATCATTTTCTGTTCCTGCCGCCCGGCCAATCCGCGCGCCTGCGCAGCGATGCCGGGGCGCTGGTGTTCCGTGCGTTGGTGCCCGATGCGGCGCGCTTCGACCCCAATTGGGACGCCGCGGTGCTCGATTGCCGTTGTATCGACTGGACTAACGAGCCGGTGCTCAATTCAGAATTCGACGCGCGCAAACGCATCTACATGGTCACCCCGCAGCTTTCCGGCACCAAGGCGGTGAAAGGCGAAATGATTCTCTACCCGCCGGGCACCGAAGCCGCCAATCATCATCACGAAGGCGCGGAGCATTTCCAGGTTATATTGCGCGGCGCCGCTACCTTCTATCTCAACGATGCGCCGCACAAGGTCGCGGCCGGCGATACGGTCTATATCTACGATCACGAGCGCCACTACTTTATTAACGACGGTGACGAAGAGCTTGCATTTATTGAATATTTTGTCCCTGGGTACTACAAGACTGTGTGGGCCGAGAACGCCCCGATCTGTACCTGGAACCCGTCCGGCAAGGACATCAAAGGTGGGGTTCCCAGCCGCGAAATCGCCGCCCACTCATCGGCCGAAGCCCATAGCCGGACGGACCTCTAACCGCCTTAAAAGACGGCTGCTCGCCTAAGCTCGCTAGCTGTGAATTTCCGTCGCCCTGGCGTGCCAGGCGAGCGCATCCGGGTGACGATCGGCAGCGGGTTTTGGCTCGTGTTCGAAATGGCCGAAGCGATCGACGCCGCGCACTAATCCGGCGCTGTCGCGCATTGTGTTGGTTTGGTGGACGTCCGGCGGAATGTAGCGGATCGAAAAGCCGACCCGTCGATCGTTTGTGGCATTGGGCTCGGAGCCGTGCACCAAGCGGACATGATGGAGCGACATTTCACCGGGCTGTAGTTCAATGTCGACGGCCGCGCCTTCGTCGATCTGGGCATCGATAACCTGACCGCGGCTGAGCATATTGTTCGGCGCGTTTGTGTCGGTGTGGCTGACCTGGTCGCCGATATGGGTGCCCGGCAAGACCCGCATGCAGCCATTCGCCCGGGTGCTGGGGGTGAGCGCGATCCATGCCGACGTCACCCGTGGCGCGCTCAGACCCCAGTATGTCGAATCCTGGTGCCAGGAAACGAACCCGGCGTCGTGCGCCTCCTTGGTGAAAAACCCTGACGACCAACACAGAATATTTGGCCCCAGTATGTCTTCAACCGCGTCGAGGATCGTGCTGTCGTAGACAATTTCATCGAGGAACCGATAGAGCAAATGCGGTTTGAAGCGCAGTGGCCCCGAAAGAGGCCCGCCCTCGGCGGCTTCCACCGCCTCCAGCTTGGCGCGAAGTTCGGCGGCGACATCGGCTGAGAATGCGCGGATCGGCGAGACGTAACCGTCTCTTTCGTACTTTGCGACTTGGTCTGGTGACAGCAGCTTGGGCATCCATCCCCCGTTCGCGCCGATTATATCGTCACAGACGCGGCCCGCTACCCTTCGCCCGGCTATTTAGCGGCGACCGCGACGCCAGCCGCGACGATCGACTGATACCCGGTGCAACGGCAGATGTTTCCGGAGATAGCTTCGCGGATTGCCTCTTCATCGGCGCCTGGATTTTCCGCGATGTAGGCGGTCAGTGACATAATCATCCCCGATGTGCAGAAGCCGCATTGCAGCGCGTGATGTTCGCTGAAGGCCTTTTGGATCGGGGTCAATTCCTCGCCGTCGGCCAGCCCTTCGATGGTCGTGACATCGCTTCCATTGGCCTGCACCGCCAACATCAGGCAGGAGCGCACGGCCTCTCCGTCAACCAGGATGGTACAGGCGCCGCACACGCCATGCTCGCAGCCCAAATGGGTGCCCGTCAGTTTGAGCTGGAGGCGCAGGAAATCAGCCAGATGGATCCGGGTTTCAACCGTCTCCCGGTAGGTTTTGCCGTTCACGGTTAAGGTGATTTCGCGTTCGTCGTTGTTCTGTTCGCTCATGATTGTTACTCCCCGGTGGCGCGCTGGGCGGCCGTTGCGAGCGTGCGTTTGGTTAGAACATTGGCCAGGCGCTGGCGATATGCCGCGGTGATATAGGCGTCCGACATGGCGTCTTGTTTGCGCGCGACTTCACCCGCGGCGGCAAACACGTCATCGGTGGCTGGCTGACCAACAAGCGCTTCCTCGGCTTCGGTCAGGCGATAAGGGACCTGATTTGCGCCGCCAATGGCGATCACCGCCTTCGAAATAACGCCGTTATCGATGGCCAGTTGGCAGCCGACACCGACAATCGCAAAGTCGCCGCGGCGGCGGGCGATTTCCTCGAAAGCGAACCCGTGGCGCTGGGGCCACGGGTTAATATTGATCGATTTCAGAATTTCACTCTCGGAAATGCTTGGCATCATGTAGGCGAGAGGCCATTCGCCCATGGCGATCGAACGATCCCCATCGGGGCCGGCGACCTGCAATTCCGCATCGCACAACAGAGCTATTAGGGGCAGTTCCGCCGATGGATCCAGGTGGCAGAGCGAGCCGCCAATCGTTCCCCGGTAGCGCGTCTGGAAATGCCCGACGCATTGGAGCGCCGCCTGCATCACCGGGATTTGGTCGGCGATCTCGTTGCTCTTCAGGAGGGCCGCCTGGCGGGTCATGGCGCCAATCTTTAGCGCCGATCCGTTGGTCGTGATGCCGGCCAGTTCGTCAATGCCGTTGAGGTCGACCACATGATCGGGTTGCGAGAAGCGCATATTGAGCATGGGCATCAGGGATTGACCGCCCGCCAGCAACTTGGCGTCGTCGAGCGACCCCAAAAGCCCTATGAGTTCGTCAATGGTGGTCGGGTCGTGATAGGTGAAGCGTCCGGGTTTCATAAAGACTACCGATAATTACGTCGTTGATGATTTAAGCCAGTGCGCGACCTAGGCGGCGCTTGCACTGTCCTGGGCGGCATCGAGCAACTCGCAAATACGCTGCGGGTCGACGGGATGATCGTTGACGACAACGCCAAACGGCTCCAGCGCGTTCTCGATGGCGGCGATGATGGCATTTGCCGCCGGGATCGTCCCGCCTTCGCCGGCGCCTTTGACGCCGAGTTCATTGTGGGGCGACGGGGTTTCTTGGTGCAGCACCTGGATTGGCGGCATTTCGGTCGCAATCGGCAACAGAAACTCGCCATAGTTCATCGACATCGGCTGCGCATTTTCGTCGTACACCATCCGTTCAAACAACGCGTTGCCAATGCCGTGCACGACACCGCCGACGATTTGGCCGTCGACGAGCATCGGGTTGATCATATTTCCGCAATCATGGGCGATGACGTAATTGACCAGTTTGACCTCCCCGGTTTCCACATCCACTTCAACCTCCGCCACGCTCGACCCGCTGGCATGGGGAACGCCGGTCGATGACGTAAACGACGTGGCCTCAAGTTCGGGTTCATATCCTTCCGGCACCTTGCCGTTCATCAACGGGGTCAGTTTAAAGGACAGGTCGCCTAAGGAAATATTCACATTGCGGCCGGATTCCGGAATAGCGCGCACCACCCCGTCTTCGATATCGAGATCGTCTTCGTCGATTTCCAATACTTCGGCGGCAAGTTTGAGGGCTTTTTTGCGAACCAGGCGCGCCGCTGCTTGCGATGCCGGCCCGGCATTGGCGGTGACCCGGCTACCGGCCGTGGCGACGCCGTGTGGGACCGTTCCGGTGTCGGCGGACTGATAAACAATGGATTCGATATTGACGCCCAACTCTTCGGCAACAATTTGCGAATAGACGGTTTGATGCCCCTGGCCCTGGCTCGCCGCCCCGGTTTGCAAAAGAACCTTGCCGCTTGGCTGCACCTTAACCTTGACCCCCTCATAGGGTCCGAAGCCGGTGTCCTCGATGCACGATGAAATGCCCATTCCCAAATAGCGGCCCTCCTGACGAGCGGCGGCCTGGCGCTTCTTAAAGCCCGGATAGCCGGCCTTATACAGCGCCATATCGAGCAGGCTGTGAAAATCACCGCTGTCGTAGACGGCTGGGTCGCCGCTGGGCAGGGTGCCGCCGGTGGTATAGGGGAACTGATCCTTGCGGACGAAATTGCGCCGCCTTACATCGGCGGGATCGAGCTTGAGGCCACGCGCCACGGTCTCGATCAGCCGCTCCATGGCATAGGCCGCGTTGGGCCGCCCGGCGCCGCGCACCGGCGACGTACAGGTCTTATTGGTGAACACCGCGTCCAGCGTCACATCCAAGGCGGGGAGCGCGTAGGGGCCGGGTAAGGGGAATACGCTGGTGGCGGGCAGCAGCAATCCATAGGGCACAAAGGCGCCCATGTCGTGGATGACCCGGCCGCGCGCGCCCAGGATCTTACCATCGTCCTCGCAGGCGATCTCCATATGCCACATCTGGTCGCCCTGGGTATTGGTCGCCACGAAATGCTCGCGGCGGTCCTCGATCCATTTGACCGGCCGCTGCAATTGTTTCGACACGATCGCCAGCACGAACTCTTCGGCGTAGGGGCCGTTTTTAGGGCCAAATCCACCGCCGACATCGGGGCAGATAACCCGGATCTTGCTTTCGTCTTCCTCGAAATAGCGCGCCATTAGTCGGCGGATCAAAAATGGTGACTGGGTGGTTAGGTAGACCGTTGTCTCGTCTTTGCCGGGATCATAATTGGTGATGATATTGCGGCACTCCATGGCGTGGCAGCCGCCGCGATGTTCGTGGAAATCCACCTTGAAGGTATGGGCGGCCTCGGCGAACGCCGCGTCGATGTCGCCGAACTTGCCATAGAAATTTCCGACCAGATTGCTCTCCAAGCCCAAATGGGTTGGCGGCGCATCGTCATCGAGAGCATCGCGGCAGTCCGCCACGGCGGGCAGGGGTTCATAGTCAACCACAATGCGCGAGAGGGCATCCTCGGCAATGTGCCGACTTTCGGCGACGACCAGCGCCACGGTTTGACCGACAAAGCAAACCTCGTCCTTGGCGAGCAGATGCTGGCAGATCGTCTGCTTTAGAAGGGGCGAGGCGTAGGCCGTCGTCATCGGTTTGTCGGGATAGGGGTCGCCCAAATCGTCCAAGGTGTAGACCGCGTGAACACCGGGAATTTCGCGCGCCGCACTGGCGTCGATGCCGTTTATCTTGGCGTGCGCGATCTCGGCCCGCAGGAAAGCCCCATGCAGCATGCCGACGAATTCAATATCGTCGACATAGCGTCCCTGGCCCATCAGAAATTTCTTGTCTTCCTGACGTTGGACAGAAGTTCCGAAATAGCGCATGCCCATTTTTGTCGTTTCCCTTCTGGCGTTTCTTTTTTGCCGGTACGATAACCGTCGTTGGGGCGGATAATAACACGGAGAACTCCGAGGCCTAACTTTCCATATTCATCCACACCGCCCGGCAGGGGTTGGACCCGCTGAAAAATTCCGGCTGGCTCAATCCTTCGGCGGTTCCGCCCAGCCCGGCGGGACCGGCACGCGGAACGTATTAAGCACCGCGGCGACGTGATTGTAGTGACCGAAGATGGCGATCAGTTCGACCAGTTTCGACTCGCCGAACATCTCGATTGCCCGGTGATAGACCGCGTCGCTGACGTGTTTTGTGTCGATCAGTTCACTGAATAGATCATAGACCAACGCTTCGTCGGCCCGATCAAACGACGGCTGGGTGCGGGCTTCGATGGCATCGACGACCGCTGGATCGAGGCCGGCCTTTAACGCCTCGACCTTGTGCACACACCATTCGACCTGCGCCGACCAGTGCCGCGCGATAATCAGAATGACAAGCTCCGAGATGCGCTTCTCGTGGGTCGACCCGTGCCGGGCGTAGTCGCCGAGCTCGATGGCGCGCAGCGCCAGGGGCGGACAGCGCAGCCACGCGTTCATCGGTCCGATAATACGTCCGGTTTTGCTGGCGAGCATGCGCTCGGCGGCCGCGCGCTGCGCGTCGTCCATATTCTCGACGGTCAGCACTTTGAGCCGCCCGTCCATGTCCTCTTCGGAAGTTTCCAGCGTCATTTCAACAGATCCCTCTCCTTAGGGTTAAAAGTCTATGGTGCAGGGTAGAGAGAGTCTACGAGCGCCCACGGGCGTCGCGGCGCGTCCGTCTGAAATCGCCAAAACTTGCCAAACAGCTCAGCCGTTACGGAATATAGACCACCGAGCCGGAGGTTTTGCGCGCTTCCAGGTCGCGGTGGGCCTGCGCGGCTTCTTCCAGCGGATAGGTCTTGTTGATGATGATTTTAAGTTTGTCCGCCGCGACCAGATCGAACAGCTCCTGGCCGACCCGGGCGATATCTTCGGCGCCCTTGTAATAGAAGCTTGAATTCACCCGGGTGAAGATCAGCGACCCGCGGCGCATCAAATCGAAAGGCTCGACCGGCGGAAAGTTGCCCGACGCGTTGCCATAGCCGACCAACATTCCGCAATGCTTGAGGGAGTCGAGGCTGCCCATATAGGTTGCCGCGCCCACGCCGTCGAAGACCGCCGCGACCCCTTCGCCGTCGGTAATCTCGCGGGTCCGGGCGGCGAAGTCTTCTTGGCTATAGAGGATAACGTGATCGCAACCAACCGACCGGGCAAGTTCGGCCTTTTCCTCGGTGCTCGTGGTGCCAATCACCGTGGCGCCCATTTCCTTGACGAGCTGACAGAGGATCAGGCCGCAACCGCCGGCGACAGCGTGGATCAAAACCGTGTCGCCGGGTTGCACCGGATAGGCGCGTTTGACCAGCACGTAGTAGGTGAAGCCTTTGACCAGCATCGCCGCCGCTACCTCGTCGGCGATCCCGTCGGGCAGGGGCAGCAAATGTTCCGTGGTGAACAGCCGCGATTGGGCATAGGACCCCATTAGGCCATTGCCATAGGCCACCCGCTGGCCGATCTTGAATTTGGTAATATTTTTGCCCACCGCCTCGATCACCCCGGCGCCATCGCCGCCAATAATGGCCGGGAATCCGGCGACCCCGTAATTGCCATTGCGGTGGTAGACATCGCGATAGTTCAGCCCCGCCGCGGTGTGGCGGATACGCACTTCATCGGGGCCCGGATCGCCGACCTCGACATCTTCCCATTTCAGGGCTTCCGGGCCGCCATATTCGTGCAGGACGATCGCCTTAACCATCGAACACTCCCTATAGTGTAGTTGTGACGGGGTGCCGCCGAGATTAGGCGTCCCACGCGCTCTGCAAGGCCGGGCGGGCCTTGAGGCGTTCGTTGTAGGCGCGGATGTTCGGAGCGTAATAGACTTTCAGCATAGTAGCGCCGTTGGTGCCATGTCGGGCGCGCGCAGGCAAGACCGGGGGGCCTCGACGCTAAAACATTTCCATTTTGAACTTTTGCCGTTGCACCGTGTCGCCCGGTAAGGCCCTACGGTTCAACAAGTCTGCGGTACAGGTGCCACGTCGCATGTCCCAATACGGGCAGCACCACGATCAGCCCGACGAGAAATACGGCGGCGCCGGCGGCCAGCAGTACCACGACGATGAGACCCCAGACAGCCATGATAAGCGGATTGGAGGTGACGGCTCTGATCGATGTGGTGACCGCCGTTACGGTGGTCGCCGGTCGGTCGAGGAGTAACGGGAAGGCGACGACTGAAATCGCCAGCGCGATGATGGCGAATATCAAGCCGACCGCCGTGCCGTACACGATGAGCGCGCCGCCGTGTCGGGTTGTCAGCAGTTGATGGGTAAAGTCGGAAACCGATTCTAGGGGCACGGCGCCAAACAGGCCGAAATAGATGAACTGCGCCATGTACAGCCAGGCGACATAGAGCAGCATCATCAGCAGGGAAAGCGCCAGGATCGGCGCATAGGAAGCGGAGTGCATAAAATCGAAGGCGGAACGCCATGATGTGTCGAGCCCGCTTTCCCGGCGGCGGCTCATCTCAAACAGCGCAACCGAGACGACCGGGCCGAGAAGGGTTAGGCCGGCGACCACCGGAAAGGCCAGGTGGAGTAGCGTCTGGCCAGCTAAAAACAGCGTCAGAAGCAAGGCGAACAGCGGGTAAATGATAATCAGAAATACAATATGGCTTGGTTTTGCGCTGAAATCGTCGAACCCTTTCCGCAGGGCCTGGACGAGATCTTTGACGCCGATCTTGCGAACCGCAATCTGGCTGGATGTGACCTGAATATCTCTGAACGTTTTTTCCTGAGCCATAGTTAAACCTCCTTATGCCAGGAGTTAACGCGGCCACGGCCTGGACGACCCGACGATCATCCGCCTCAAATGCTGGCCTACCGTGGCGAGCTTTCAATGCCTAAGTATAGGGAAAATATCGCACTTTGTCGCCCCGCCCGGCGATGACCAAAACTGGGGGCGCTACAGACGTTATCAACGGCAAACCGCTCATGCGATGCCTTGGCGGCGTTCAAATATAGATATCGGCTAAAACGTCCCCACATCGAGCGCGATCATCAGACCGCGCACGGCGGCGATGATAATCGCCGCCAGGGTCAGCGCGATGCCGCCGGTGCGCAGCAGCGCGCTGCTGTCGGTGAACGACAATGCCCAGCCATGGGCCAGCCGGCCGACCAGAAGCAGTCCACCGATCACATGCAACAGAAGGGGGCCGGCGCCGCTGACTTCCAAAAGCCCCATGAGGATTAGCGCCAAGGGGGCGTAATCGACGAAATTGCCGTGCGCCCTGATCCGCCGGAGCATGCCCGTATCGCCGCCGTCACCCAGATCGATCGAATGGCTGCCCCGGTAGCGGATGACTTGAACCGACAGGATAACGAACCACAGCGCCAGCAGGCTGGCATAGAGTAGGGTAATAGCCATCGAAATTAGCCCTCGATCGAAAGTTGCGTTATCTAACTATACGCTGATTTTACGCGTTGGATCATGGCCGTACCGTGATCGGCGCAAGACGAGAAGGAAGAGACCGTTGAATTACCGTACCTTTGACAGCGCCGAGATCGACCATCAGCAGACTTATCGCATGCTGATCGGATCGATCGTGCCGCGGCCGATTGCCTGGGTCAGCACGATTAGTGCCGAAGGCGTACGCAACTTGGCGCCGTTCAGCTTCTTCACCATGGTCTCCCACTATCCGCCGATGGTGTCGATCTCGGTCAGCGAGCGCGAGCGACGCCTGAAGGACACGGCGCGCAACATCGTCGAGACCAAGGGCTATGTTATCCACACGGTGGTCAATGGTTGGGAAGAAAAAATGAACGCCAGCTCGGCCAATTTGGCGCCCGACGAGGACGAATTTGCCGCCGCCGGGCTGGAGACCGTGCCGTCCGATCTGGTCGACGCGCCGCGCCTGGCCAACGCACCGGTGGCCATGGAATGCCGCTTCGACCGCATCATCGAATTCGGCGACGAATGGGTCACCCATCTGGTGATCGGCAAAATTTTACGCTGGCATGTGCGCGAAGACCTCATGCTCGAGGACAAATATATCGACCCCCACAAGCTGGCCCCGGTCGGCCGCTTGGGCGGCCCGCGCTATTGCCGCACCCAGGAAATCTTCGAAATGCCGGCGCCCTACATCCAGCCCGACAAGGCCCACCCCAACGACCCGCAGCCGTAAACCAACAACACCCTCACCCTGAGCTTGTCGAAGGGCGAGGGGCCATTCCCCCTACTTCGACAGGCTCAGCAAGAGGAATGTGAGCGTTACTGCGCCGCCGCGGCGGTGAGGGTGTTGTTAAATTTCGCAATCGCCGCGTCGTATTCGCCCCTTAGGCGTTCCACCAGGTCGGCCACGCCGGGCACATCGTCGATTTGGCCGACGCCCTGGCCGGCCGACCAGACATCGCGCCAGGCCTTGCGCTCTTCCTGCATATTGTCGCCGAACTCGGCTTGGCTGGCGCCTTTTTCCGGCAGGTAGTCCGGGTCGAAGCCGGCCGCCTCGATGCTGGGGCGCAGGAAGCTGCCGGGAATGCCCGAGATCGCCGGGGTGTGGATGATATCCTTCGCCGCGCTGTCGACGATCATCTGCTTGAACCCGTCGACCGCCTGGCTTTCCGCCGTGGCGATGAAGCGGGTGCCGAAATAGGCTAGATCGGCGCCGAGCATTTGCGCCGCGGCGACTGCGCGGCCGTCGGACAGGGACCCGGCGAGCAGGATGGTGCCGTCGAAGAAGCTGCGGATTTCCGGCAGCAGGGCGAAAGGGCTGAGCGTGCCAGCATGGCCGCCGGCCCCGGCGCACACCAAAATCAACCCGTCGCAGCCGGCCTCCGCGGCCTTTTGCGCGTGGCGCACCGTGGTGACATCGTGAAACACCACCCCACCATAGCCGTGCACCGTGTCGACCAGATCGGCGACCGCGCCCAGCGAGGTGATGATCAGAGGCACCTTATGCTTGGCGCAAATTTCCAGATCCGGCGCCACCCGCGGATTGGTCTTGTGGACGATCAGATTGACCCCGTAAGGCGCGTCGCTGTCGCTTAGAGCCGTGTCGATTTCCGTCAGCCAATCGTCGAAGCCCTCGCTGGTGCGCTGGTTGAGGGCGGGGAAAGTGCCGACAATACCGGCCTGACACGACGCGATGACGATCTCCGGCCCCGACACCAAAAACATCGGCGCGGCGACGACGGGCAGCGACAAGCGGCCTTCGAACGATTTGGGTAACGGCATGAAAATCCTCGATCTAACTATTTATCTACGCCTCGTCCTTCGAGACGGGCCGATGCCCTCCTCTGGATGAGGCTATTTGTAACATCTCGTATTAACCCAAAAAACCTCATGGCTCGAAGGCACGCAGCGCCGCCTCGAAGCACGAGGATTAGTCGTCCCGCTCCATGGGTAGGCTTTCATCGAAGCCCCATTCCTGCATCGAGGCGTCGTACATCGCTATGTTCTCGTAGCCCATGAGTTTTTGCGCGAAGAAGCCGATGGTTGCCGAAATGCCGCCGCCGCAATAGTTCACGATGCGCTTGTCCGGGCTGATCTCGGCGGCGGCGAAGATGTCGCCTACGGTCGTCGGGTCATTGAGGGTGCCGGCGGCCAGATCGGCGAGCTCGGGGTAGGGGGCGTTGGTCGATTGTGCGATGCGGCCGGGCCGGCCGAACACCATGCCGCCGGTGCCATGATATTGCGGCGCGCTGAGCGCGTTGACCACGGCGATGTCGGGATTGTCGAGAACGGCCAGCACATCGTCCTTGTCGAGCACCACGTCGTTGCGCCGCCGCGGCGTGAAAGTCGCCGGCGGGTAGGCGCAAGGTTCAGTCGATACGGGATGGCCTTCGGCTGTCCAGCTCTGAAACCCGCCATGCAGCACCATCGCCTTGTCGAAGCCGTTGGCGTAGAGCGCCCACCAGGCGCGGGTCGACCAGAACAATTCCGCCGTGCTGTAGAGCACGACCCGCGTGTTGTCGCCGATACCCAGCGCACCGACCGAGGCGGCGAAGGTTTCAGGGTCGGCCAGCATGAAACGGTGTTGGTGCGACGTGTCGCACATATCGTCCTGGCAATTGAGATAGCCGGAACCGGGTATGTGGCTCTCGGCCCAATTGTCGCGGGCGTCGGCGATGCGGTAGCCCAGTTCGTCATCCGGCACCAGACGCGTGGTGCAATCGAAGATGCGCAAATTATCGTCGCCCAGATGGTCGGCCAGCCAGTCGCCGTCGACCAGCAAATGTCCGTTCGGCAGGTCCGCCCAGGAAGTTGTCATGGCTCCGTCCTCACGCTTTCGTATCGGCGCCGACGGCTCTGGTGGCCGGGCCGGCGACGTTGTAAAACAGTTTGGCTATAGCAGTTTGCCAAATAATGCCGCCGTATACGAGACGGTGGATAAAACCAAAAACAATACCGGACGCGCGGTAGCGGCGAACGGTCCTTGATCGGGGAGAAAATCATGAGCGATTTAACAGGCAAGGTATTCGTGGTGACCGGCGGCGAGTCCGGCATCGGTCAGGCGATCGCCCTGCGCGCGGCGCGCGACGGCGCCAATGTGACCGTCGGCGGCCTCAACGCCGAGGGTCTCGATGAGACCGTGGCGGCGATGTCGAATTATGCCGGCGACGGTATGGCGCTGCCCACCGATGTGACCGACCCGGATCAAGTGAACGCCATGATCGCCGGCACGGTCGAAAAGTTCGGCCGCCTCGATGGCGTGGTCGCCAATGCCGGCGCCTTCGTCAAGCAGACCTCGTTCGCGGAAATGGATTTGGACGACTGGAACCGGGTGGTCGCGGTGAACCTGACCGGCGTGTTTCTGTGCCTGCAGGCGACCTTGAAAGTGCTGCTCAAGCAGGGCGAGGGCGGTTCGCTACTGGCCACCGGGTCGTCGACCGCCATTCGGCCGATCCCCGGCATGATCCCCTACACCGCGAGCAAAGGCGGCGTGCATCAGTTGATGCGCGCTCTGGCGATCGAGTTAGCGGAAGACAAAATTCGCTGCAACACCATCGTGCCCGGCGTCACCCGGACCCAGGCGCTGATGGTCGGCGGCCCGGAATATGCCTCGCGCGGCCTGAAATATGTGCCGATGGACGAATTGGTCGAGCCGGAAGAACTCGCTGCTCTGGTTTCCTTCGCGCTGAGCGACGAAGCGCCTCACATGACCGGCACCTTGCTCAAGGTCGATGCCGGCCGCACGTCAGGCTAATCATTATCACCTTAACTGGAGAAATTTTATGAAAGTCAAAGCGTTCCAAGTCGCCAAAAACGGTGGCCCGTCGGCGATGAAATGGAAGACCATCGAGCTAGGTAAACCAGCTCGCGGCGAGGTGACGGTGCGTCACACCGCCATCGGGTTCAATTTCATCGACATCAACCACCGTATGGGACGCTACCCTCTGCCGCTGCCGACGGGCATCGGCTCGGAAGCCGCCGGCGTGATCGAGGCGGTCGGCGCGGGCGTGAAAGGCCTGAAAAAAGGCCAACGCGTGGTCTATATCGGCAAGGTCGGCACCTACTCGGAAGCGCAGAACGTGCCGGCGGCGATTTGTATTGCCATCCCGCGCGACATCACCGACGAGCAGGCGGCGGCGACCCATCTCAAAGGCATGACCGTGGAGATGCTGGTCGAGCGGGTTCACAAGACCAAGAAGGGCGATGTGGTTTTGATGCATTCCGCTGCTGGCGGTGTCGGCCTGATGCTATGCCAATGGGCCAAGGCGCGCGGCGCTACGGTGATCGGCACCGCGTCCTCCGCCGCCAAGTGCAAGCAGATCCTCGCCGCCGGCGCCAAACACGCCATCAACACCTCGCGTCAGGATGTCACCAAAGCGGTGATGAAGATTACCAAGAAACAGGGCGTCGATGTGGTCTACGACCCGGTCGGCAAGGACACCTGGGAAACCTCGCTGGCCTGTCTCAAGTCGCGTGGTCTGCTGGCCAGCTTCGGCGGCGCGTCCGGCCCCATCCCGCCGGTTGACCTGAATGACATGTCGTTCATGGCCCGTGCGCCGTTCATCGTACGCGCCTCGCTGTTCAACTACGCGTCCGATCCGGCCGAACGACGCAAGAGCGCGCGACGGGTCTTCGCGATGATCCGCAGCAAGAAGCTCAAGCTGAAGATCAATCAGCGTTATCCCCTGAAAGACGCCGCTAAACTTCACAAGGACGTCGAATCCCGCAAAACCACCGGGATCAGCATGCTGGTGCCTTAGTTAGGTAACTCTCTCCCAAAAGGAGAGAGTTTTACCACCGCCGCAAATAAACGGATCGGCCGCCCGTTGCGGTGGCGTCTGCCGTGGTCCGGCGGAAACTAAGCCTACGCCGTCTGCGCCTTGATAATCGCGCGGGTCTTGGCGAAGGCGAAAATGCTAATGCCCAACAGTGCCGCCAAGACCAGATAGGCAGCGGGGAAGCTGGTCTGCTTGATGAGCAGGGCCAGCGCGGCCGGTCCAACAACAATGCCGGCGAAGATGAATACCCCGCTGCCACCGGTGATCCGGCTGATCGATCCCGGCGGTGACAGGCGCGCGACTTCGGCCAAAAAAACGCCGTTCCATCCGGCGGCGCCGGCGCCGTAGAGAATGCCGATCAAATAAATCAGCGCCAGCGGCCACGCGCCGGTCAAGGTTGCGGTGAGTATAGAGCCCAACGCCGATAAGGTGGTCAGTCCGAGCAGAACCGTCAGCGGCGGTAAATAGCGCCCGGCGATCATGCCGAAGACAATGCGGCCGATGCCGCCGGACGCCAATGCGGTGCCGAGCACCCAGCCCGCGGTGATCACCGACAAGCCGATATCTTCTTGCAGGTAGAGAACGAGAAAGGTGGTGAGCCCGTATTGGGAGATCACCATCGGTACGATGCCGATAGTGAGCCAGCGAAGCGATGGTATCGACAAGACATCGCGGATCGGGCCAAAGATTTCCATCCGCCGTTCGATCGTCGTATCGGCGTAAACCCTATAGCCGCGCACCCAAACCTCGACGATGGCAATCGTGAGCGCGCCCGCAGCGGCCACAAACAGCATTGAGGTCTGCCAGTCCCAAAGCTCTGTGAGCAGGGGTGTCGCGAATCCGGCCAGGACGCCGCCAAAAGCGACGCCGCTTTGCCGGATCGAAAAAACCAGCGGTTGCAGACGCGCTGGCGTTACGCGACCCAGCAGGTGTGAACTTGCCGGGGTCGAGGGGCCAAGGGCGGCGCCGATAAAAGCGCTGCCGAGAACGACCAATATGATCGATCCGAAGGCGATCAAGATCGATCCGATGACGGCGAACAACACGAAGAGTTGCGTGGCGCGCATCGGGTTGATGCGGGCGACCCAGGAACTGGCAAGCACGCCGACGAGCATTGCCAGGATGAACACGATGGTCGGTTGGGCGCCAATCCAAATAGGCTCGAGGCCCATATCCGGCAGGGCTTGCTTGGCGATCACTGGCGGCGCGAACACCGCCCAGGAAATCATCGTCTGGGTCAGGGTCAGCAGAACGGCTGGCCCCACATAGGGCCGCCGGGCGGCCGGGGCGTCAACGCTCATCGAATATCGACGTAAAGGGTCAGCTATCCGACATATAGGACAGCAGAACGCCGGCTTTGGTGCCTGTCGCTTCGCCAACTTCAGCGGCGGGTTTCGATGCATCCCATCGTTTGGCGTCGTAGCGCATGCCGTTGATATCGTCGGTGGCATCGGACATCAGCCACACGATCGGTTCCCGGAATAGGATGGGATCGATCACGAAGGGCGTTTCGGATTCGCGGCTCAACTGCTGTATTTCCTCGGCCAGGCCAGGGGTCGCCGCGCCGGCGCCGGGGTTGAGAATGTTGACGGTGACGCCGGTCCCTTCGAGGTCTTTGGACCAGATCTCGGAGGCGCATTCCAACGCCGCCTTCGACGGGCCGTAGGGCGAACTACCCGGCCGGGTCATAGTGGGATACATGGTGGTGACATTGATGATGCGGCCCCAGCCTTGTTCGATCATCAAGGGCGCCGCGCGCCGCGCCAGCCGGTCGGCGCCGACGAAGTTGGTGGCGATAACGTTTTCGATGATCTCGTCTTTTGCTTCGTAAAAGGCCGGAAAACGCTTTTCCTCAATCCACTCGGGGCGGCGGTAGGCGTCGGGCCATATATAGGTGAAGGTCAGCCCGGCATTGTTGACCAGCCCGTGCAGGCCGCCGAACACATCGTTCGCTGAGGCGATGATGCGGTCGCAATCCTCGACCTTGCGAATGTCGGCCGCCAGGCAATGAATGTTGCCGGCGTTCGCTGCGCAGGCGGCTTCGAGCTCGGGGAAGTCGTCGCTGATATGGGCCGCGGCGATAACGTTGGCGCCGGCCTCGGTCAGCGCTTCGGTCATGACACGCCCGATGCCGCGCCCGGCGCCGGTGACGATAACGACGCGACCGTCGAGAGAATACTCAGCCATGGCGGGGTCGATCCTTTTTAGTTTTGACGTCGGGCGCTGAGCGCGCGCGCTGCTCCGCACGCTAAGGCTCAGGCCCGGCTGGCGCAAGATTAAGTGCGGCAGGTCGGCTATTTTTTCCCGCTGGGCACATGACACTTGCCCATTGTTGTCAGATGGGTGATCATGAGAATCACAATTCTGTGAATCAAATTCGAAATAGATTCGCAAGAGTGGAAGTGATTGCTTTTAAGTAAGCGGGCGTAAGACCTGTTTTCACAATTAAAAGAATCCTTTTAAGGCATTCTTTGAATTTGTTTAGTCGTTCAAGTCGATGTGAATCTTCGTGAACGTTGAACCAATAGGGAGGGGCCGATCATGACCCGAATTTTGAAATACCGTGTGCGTGTAATGTTGCTCGCCGGATTGTTTGCGGCAGCGTTCACCCTGACGACAGCGTTTGCGCCGGTTGCACAGGCGCAGAGCAAAGATCCCATCAAGATCGGATTCAGCATGGCGCTGACCGGCGCGCTGGCCGGCGGCGGCAAGCAGTCGCTGGTGGCGATGCAGATCTGGGCCGAAGACATCAACGAGCAGGGCGGCATTCTTGGACGTTCGGTCGAGCTCGTATTCTATGACGATCAGACCAATCCCAAGAACGTGCCAGGCATCTATTCCAAACTACTCGACGTCGACAAGGTCGACTTCGTGGTCAGCGGTTACGGTACGAACTTGATTGCGCCGGCGATGCCGGTGGTGATCGACCGCGACATCGTGTTCATGGGCCTGTTCGGTATGAACAATAACGGCAAGTGGAATTACGAAAAGTATTTCCAAATCCTGCCGGCCGGTCCCAGCCCCGCGGTTGGATTTTCGTCGAATTGGTTCGAGGCGGTGAAAACGTTTAAACCGAAGACGATCGCACTCGTCGCCGCGGATGCCGAATTCGCGCGGAATTTGAAAGAAGGCGCCGTTGAAAACGCCAAGGCGATGGGCCTGGAGATTGTCTACAATGAGAACTATCCGCCCCGCACGGCCGACTTCACGCCGATTGTCCGCGCGGTGAACGCCAAGAAGCCCGACATCTTCTATATCGCCTCCTATCCAAACGGCTCCGCCGGTCTGGTGCGGGCGATCGCCGAAGTGGGTACCGATGCCATGGCCGTCGGTGGCGGCATGGTCGGCCTGCAATATGCCGGCCTGATGTCCGGTCTGGGGCCGAACCTGAACGGCTTCCTCAACTATGACTTCTATGTGCCGGAACCGACGATGAATATCTATCCGGGCTCGAAGGAGTTGATTGATCGCTATCAAAAGAAGGTCAAGGACGAAGGTTTGAAAACCGATGCGTTGGGTTACTACCTGGTGCCGTGGGCCTATGCCTATGTCGACATTCTTGGCAAGGCGGTCAACGCGGTCGGTAAGATCGACCACGACGCCATCGCCGAATACATCCACAAGACCAAGTTCACCACGGTCGTCGGTGATGTGGAGTTTGGCGACAATGGCGAGTGGACGCAAAGCCGCACCATCGCGGTTCAATACCAGGGCATTAAAAACAACGAGCTGGACCAGTTCTCCCAACCGGGGACGCGCAAGATCATGTTCCCGGCGGACATTCAGACGGGTGAAGTGAAGCCGTTTAACTCGTTGCGTTAGGCCTTAATCGTCTAGTCACGAACCGTAGGGTTTGGACATTCTGAAAGTCGTGGAGGGCGGTTACCGTCGTGACCGTCCTCCCGTCTTCCCTGTGACCTTCTGCCATCGCGCGAGGCGGCATGATAATTCTCGAACTGTTCATTAACGCCTTGATTGCGGGCATCCTGTTGGGTGGGTTTTTTGCCGCGCTCTCGATTGGCCTTTCCATCTGTTTCGGGCTTCTCGACACGGTCAATATCGCCCATCCGACATTCATCGTTGCCGCTGCGTTTTGTACCTTCATCCTCAACGCGAACTTTGGTATCGACCCCATTCTGGCCGGTATAATCATCACGCCGCTGTTCTTCGGATTAGGGTGGGTGATTTACTCGCTCTATTACCAGTTCTTCGAAAAAACCAGCGCCGAGGCGCTGCGCGGTTTAGCGTTCTTTTTCGGCCTCTTATTCATCACCGAAGTCGTTCTGATCATCAGCTTCGGCGTGGATCACCGTTTGGTCAACGCCGCCTATATCGGAAAATCATTCGGCGGCGAGTTTGCCGGCATCAGTGTTTCGGTTCCTTTCCGCTTGCTCTCGGCCTTTGTGGTCGCGGCAATTCTGACCTTGGGCCTGCAGATGTTTCTCGACCGTTCGTTCTTCGGCCGGGCGACCCGCGCTGTCCACCAGGACATGATGGCGCTGTCGCTCATGGGCGTCGATCCGGTCGCCATTAAGCGCATTGCGTTTGCCATCGGTTTGGGCACCTGCGGTATCGCCGGCGCGCTGATGATTATCGTGATCCCCATTGAGCCCGCGGTGGGCCGGCTGTTTATCGGCAATGTGTTCGCCATTGTCGTGTTGGGCGGATTGGGCTCGATCAGCGGCACCCTGATCGCCGCAATGATCTTGGGCATCGCAGAGAGCATGGTGTCGACCTTCTTTGGACCATCATGGGCGCCGGCCGTTTCGTTTACGATTTTATTGGGCGTGCTGGCCTTCCGACCGACCGGATTGCTCGGCGTGGGAGACACCCGCTAATGATAATGCGTTATAAATTCGAGATTGGCTGTGTCGCGTTTTTGGTGTTGGCATTCATCCTCACCCAGCTGGGCTTGAACCGATTTTTCTTCTTCGCCGGTTTCGCGGTCCTCCAATTCATCATGATCGCGACCGCGTGGAACATTTTGGGCGGATATGGCGGCTATATTAATTTCGGTACCGCGGGTTTTCTCGGGGTTGGGTCCTATACCTCGATCGCGCTAATTCAATGGAGCAATGTCTCCATCGTTCCACAGATCATCGCCGCCGCGGCCCTTGCCGGCCTTCTCGGCCTCGCAATCGGCTATTTTACGCTGCGTTTGAAAGGCGTTTATTTCGCCATTGCAACATTGGCATTGGCGATCGTTCTTGAGACGGTCGTCAACAACTGGGATTTTGTCGGCGGCGCCGCCGGCATATCGATCCTGCCGACCCGCAAACCGGAACTGCTCGGCGCCGTGATCGTCGATCGAAAAATTGGCGTCTTCGGAAACTACAAAGAGTTCCTATTTTTCCTGATAGCGGGGATGACGATATTCAGTGTCTGGGTCGCCCGAACTATCGAGAAGGGCAAGCTCGGGCGCGGTCTGAACGCGATCAAGGACAATGAAGAGGCGGCGGAAAGCATGGGCGTGCCGACCTTGCGGCTGAAGCTGATCGCCACCACGATCAGCGGTGCGTTGATGGGGGCGGCGGGTGGTATATTTCCCAGCTATTTGACGTTCATCGATCCTCTTACGGCCTTTAATCTGGAATTCGCGGTGTATTCCCTGGCCATGCCGATGATCGGCGGAACCTTTACCTGGATTGGTCCGGTATTGGGGGGCCTTCTTCTGGGTACGGTTCAGCAGGTCGCCATCGTGACCATATCGTCGGAACTTAACTTGCTGATTCTCGGCGTTGTGTTGGTGGTCTTCGTGACCTTCGCACCGCACGGCCTCGTCGGCTGGTTCATGAAAAAGAATTAAGCGTTAGCGGGGCGTCATAAAGTCATGTCGGAACCACTTCTCAATATAGATTCTGTCACCAAGAATTTCGGCGGCTTCACGGCCTTGTCGAACGTTACCACCGAGGTGCAAGTCGGCGAGCGCTTCGGCCTGATCGGTCCGAACGGGTCGGGTAAAACGACCCTGATCAATTGTATTTCCGGCCTGCTGAATAACGATGGCGGCACCATCACCTTTGACGGTCATAACCTCAACGGCATGAAAGCGCATAAGCGAACCGCCGCCGGTATAACGCGCACGTTTCAAATTCCGCGGCCGTTCCACAGCATGACGGTTATGGATAATCTGAAGATCCCGATCGAGTTTGTCAGCGGCACCGGCGCCTCTCAGGCCGCGATCGCCGAACAGGCGATGTCGATCTTGGAGACCATGGGGATGGCTGAGAAAGCCCATCAAGAGACCTCGGGACTGACCCAGATCGAGCTGCGAAAATTGGAATTGGCACGGGCCATCGCGGCGAAACCGAAACTGCTGATCTCCGACGAGGCCATGGCCGGGTTGACCGGTAACGAAGTCGATGAGGTTTTGGAAATTCTCATCAGCTTCAACGAACAGGGCATGACGATCATCATGATCGAGCACATCATGCGCGCGGTGATGCAGTTCTCGCACCGGGTCATCTGCCTCGATGCCGGCGAGTTGATCGCAGAAGGCAAGCCCGACGAAATCGTCAAAGATAAAGGCGTCGAGCGCGCCTATCTCGGGGTCTGATTATGGTTGAGCTCGTTGTTAAAGATCTCGTCGCCGGATACGGCAATGTCAGCGTGCTGCACAATGTCTCGCTTGATGTGCCCAACGGCGAAACGGTCGCGCTTCTCGGCACCAACGGCAACGGCAAAAGCACGCTGATGCGTTGCATCGCCGGGCTGATAAAGCCGACAGAAGGTTCGATCACCTTGAAGGACGGCGATCGGCAAATCGATCTCGCGGCCTGCAGCCCGAAGCAAATCGTTGAACACGGTATCGCGATGGTGCCCGAGGGGCGGCGCCTGTTCCCCCTATTGACCGTCGAGGATAATTTGACCCTGGGGGCCTACCGCGCCGAGGCCCGGGAAAAACTCGCCGAAAGCATTGATTTCTGTTTCACGCTGTTTCCCCGTCTGGCGGAGCGGAAAACCCAGCAGGCAGGCAGCATGAGTGGCGGCGAACAGCAGATGCTGGCCGTGGCGCGGGCGCTGATGAGCGATCCGAAGCTGTTGTTGGTCGATGAGCCGTCGGTGGGCTTGGCGCCGATCCTAGTGTCCCAGATGATCGAAAAGATAGGTGAGCTCAACACCAGCCGTGGCCTGACCATCCTGATGGCGGAGCAGAACTTCAACCAGGCCATCAAGATCGCTGACAAGGGCTACATCATCGTGCACGGCGAAATCGCTTTCGCCAGCAAGGACGCCACCGACTTGCGCGAAAACGACATGGTGAAGAGCTACTATCTCGGCGTCTGAGTCGCCGCTTCGGCCGCGTGACAAAAATTGGGTCCTCTGGTCACCCCGATCCCATCTCTTCCAATCAACACACGGCGATCACATAGACAGCCTCGCCCTTCGAGACGCCGCCCTTGGGGCGGCTCCTCAGAGCCTGACCGGAAATGAATTGTTTGTTTCTAAGACCTTGTTCCCCGCCCCGCG
>JAAHTG010000057.1_pt2 | contig 74823 bp, 69 predicted proteins | sample 6116081 | NCBI WGS metagenome assembly JAAHTG01 (sample SAMN13939989, study PRJNA603662) | sponge metagenome | isolation source: marine sponge | host: Mycale hentscheli | place: New Zealand | collected 2005 | reverse complement strand
TGGAAAAATCCAAATACAGGTAAAATAGAATATAAGCATATACATAGTGCAGGTGAAACAGGAGAATGGTCAGATGGTACACCTTATGTACCTGGATATTCAAAAGAATTTTTAGATGCACATCCAGAATTTGTAGAACAAGTAAAAGAGTATAGAAACTTTTCAGATGAAGAATTAAAAAAATATAATATAGATTCTGAAGAAAGTCAGAAAAAACGTGAAGAAGTTGAAACCTTTATGAAAGATAAACCTGAATTTGCTCAATACTTTAAAAATAAAAAAGCATTAAAAGATAATCCAGATTTATTTAACGATGAAGAAAAATATAATATCAATCAACAAAATCAAGAAGTATTTCAAAATGCATATAAAGAACATTATTCAAATGTTACAGGTTTTGAAACAAGAAAAAAGATTTTAGATGATGCAAAAAAAATATATAATGATCCTTCAAATGTTAAACATATAAATTCATATAATTCATACGCTAGTCAAGAACAACCATTGGGGATGTCTGAAACAACACAAATGTTTTCAGGTCCTGAAAATATTCATGGATTCATAATGCCACCAGATCCTAATAAAAATGTTACAATGAATGACATACATAATAGTGGTTATAGTAATGCTGATGAAAATACTTATTCTAACTATTTTACTATACCTCAATTAAAAAATATTTTAAAAGATGATCATTCAGAAGTTAGACAAATGTCGTATATGTCACCAGATAAAATAGATTTATTAAACAAATTAGAAAAAGAATATAAGCAAGATCAAAAGTATTTACCAAATAAAAGAAAAATGTCTGAAAAAGACATAAAAAAACTTAATGAATTAAAAGATGAAAAAAAATTAATAGATAATAATACTATTGGTCTTAGTGATAATGATAAAGAGTTGATCAAAGGTCTAGATATGTCAATGGGTCAAATTCCTTTTGAAAATAAAATAATGTTAGATTATTATAAGAAAAATTTATTACCAGAAGATTATGATAATTTAGTTAGAGGTGGTTTAGATAATATGGCATCAGTTATGGAAACTGAGTTTAAGCCTATGATAGATAATATGCATAAAGAAAGAGTTGAAAATTATAAAGATGCTCAAGACGTTGGTGTAATGGATTACATTGATTTTGCTGTATCTGATCCATTTAGAAATTTATTAGGAATGAATGTTTCAGATACTTACAGAAATAAATCATTAGGAGAAAGAGCAAGAGCATATAAAATGGCTAAGGCAATGGACAACCTTGATGAGGTAAGAGGAGATACTTACGGAATGGCTACACCATTAAATTTTGCACATTGGTTTGGACCTACTAGTCTTTTACCTATGGCAAATCTTATAGGACAATCAGCATATAATATTGGCACTGAACATTTACCAAACTTATACAATGAAGGAACAACTGATTGGGGAAGCTTAGCAGGAGATGCAATAATTGTAGGTGCACCTGCTCTTAGTAAATTGTTTAAAAGAGGTTTAAAAGCTCCTTTTAAGAAAGATTTTTGGAAAGGTTCACAAAATATAAGGCATAATTTTAATCCTAGTAATTATAATATTGGTTATAAAAAACCTTTAACAGGAAATCAAACTTTATCTTTATCTGAAAAATGGAAATATAATCCTAATAATCCTATTGATAAGATTAATATGCCTACTATAAAAAAACCAATATTAGATAACAAGTATTTTCATTTATCAAAACAAGTTCCTGATTATAGTAAATTTCCTACAAGTAGTCTTAGTTTTAAGTCTGGTGGAGAATATGAATTAACTGATTCACAAATAAAAAAATTAAAACAAGATGGATACGAAATAGAATATATCTAAACTTTTAAAGTTTAAATGTTTTAAGAAAAATTTCGTATATTATATATATAGTTTAAATCATGAGCAAAACAAGAAAAGTTAGAGTATATAAAAAAGGTGGTGCACCTAAATATCAAAAAGCTGGTAATGTGTTTGGTAAAGAAATAAAAACTGAGCCTAATAGATATAATAATCCTCATAATACTGAAGTTAATAGTATTTCACAATTTCATACTTCAGATGATAATGGTGTATCTAAAAATAATGTGGATAATATAGGTATGCAAATAAATACTTGGGATCCTAAATATAATATTCCTAGTGATACAACCTATTATAGAAATATAGATGGTAATGAGTATTTTTATAATACTGCAAATGAAAACGAAAAATTAAATGAAGCTATTAATAAAGAAATATTAAATACTTTTTATAAAAAAGGAGGAGAATCATTTAAACCTCATATGATGTATAATCCAGAAACTGGAGAGGGTACAATGGCAAATGTATACCAAGATCATCTAGAAATGAAAAATATGGGTTATGGTCATGAACCTATAATGTATGATGGGGGCAACATGTTTCAACAAGGAGGTCCTCAAGAACAAATGATGCAACAACCTGGTCAAGAACAGATGATGCAAGGACAACCTCAACAACCTCAAATGAGTGAAGAAGAAGCTCAACAACAACAGCAGCAACAAGAAATCATGATGCAAGTTGCTCAATTGCTTCAACAAGGTACAAAACCTGAAAAGATAATAAAGACTTTAGTAAAAGAATTAGAATTAGAAGAAGCACAAGCTATACAAATTGTTAAACAAACAGTTGAGATGATAAAACAACAAGCTCAACAAATGGATCCTTCAATGCAACAGCAACAGCCAATGATGGAAGAAGGTGGTAATGCTTTTATGCCTAATGAAGAAGAGAAAAATTATTTTGAGCAAAAATCAGCTGATTTTGTAGGATTAGTTAATAAAACATCTGATATAGCAAATATTAAAAATGATTTAGAACAAATTGGTTTATCCCCAAAACAAATAAAAAAAGGATTTAATACTGGTGGTGCACCTGGTCCAGGTATTCATTATAATGATTTTAGAACAGAAGATTACGGATATAAAGGAAATCCCTTTGCTTCATTATATGAGAGTCAAATTAATAAGTCTCAAGATAAGTTATATGATAATATAGATAATGTAAGAGGTTTTGTTAAAAACATGTTTAATGCTCCAAAGCAAGGAGTTGATGATCAAGGAAGAAAAGGTTTATATAAAGAAAATGTAGCTGGATGGAATGGATATAGTAATAATGTAGCACCTGGTACTACATATGGAGTAGATTCTCAAGGAAATGAATCTTCATTTGCTCCAGGAGCTAATCCATATATGAAAAATGGTGGTCCTAATATACCAACTACTTTTGATGAAATAATGGGACAAGCAGCAACTTCAAGATCTACATATGGACCTGATAAAATAAATTTAGGATATTCAACTGATGTTGATAATTTAAAAATAGATCTTGAATTATTAAAGAAACAAGCTGAAGATCCTAATTACGTGACAACTCCTGGAACTCCTTCACCAATACAAATTCTTGAAGAATATAAAAAAGCAACCTTTGAACAAGATGATAACGCTCCAACTTATTGGGGAACAGAAGTAAATGAAAATGATGGACAAATATATGAATCTTCATATCACCCTCTTCATGACAACACTAAAGCCCTACATAATGAAGCTGCAGCATGGGAAAACTTAATACCATTTAATAAATCAAAAAAAGGAAAAGTTGACAGTCCTGGTGAAGTTCCAGTAAGATTTCAAGGTGGTGGTGAAAACCCAATAAAACCTATTATTAATTATGCTCTTAGATCAAATAAAAGATGGCCACGTAATAAATTTATGTCACCTAAAGGTAACTATAATTTATATTTACAAGGTTTAAAAGAAGGTGTAAATTTTCCATTAGGTGATATTAGTATTGTTGATGATGTTATAGAAGGATTAAATGTTAATGAAGGTTTAGAAGGTATTGGAATTGGAAATTTATTAATGAATGCTGCTGCCCAACAAAAAAATATTGGTGTAGGATTACGTCCTAGTGAATTTGAAGCTTATACAAATGATTTAGAAAAACTTTATAAATCTAAAATAAATCCTAAATCACCTACACACTTAAGAAGATTTGATCATACAATTGAAAGCCAAGGAACATTTGCTGAACAAATAAGATTAAATAATTTATCTAAAACTGGTTTAACAAATCTTAAAAGAACTGTTAAGTTATTAAAAGAAGAAGGAATAACTTTATCTGAGGGTGATAAATATATATTAAATAATATAACAGCTGAAGCAGAAAAATTTAGTTATTCAAAATCTTCTAATATATTTGATTCAATTGAAAAAATTGAAAATCCAATTGTAAAGAAAAAAATTGGAGAACAAATTAAAAATATAATGTGGTATAAGAAATGGCCTTTATGGGCTGCAGGTGCCACAGGAGTTGGAGCAGGTGCTTATGCATTATGGCCTGATGGAGAAAGTGAAGAAGAGGCTGCAAAAAGAGAAGAAATTAAACGATTAGAACATGATATCATGTATTCACCATATGATCCAAATAGTCCTTTCAATGTTGATACATTGCCTGATGGTACAATAACAAATTTTCCTGTTAGACAAAAAAGTTATTATCAAGATGGTGGGCCATGGGGAACTTATCCAGTTGCAAAACCTACTGGAATTTATCAAAGTATAGATGAACAAGATGGATATATGCAAGCTAAAGATTTTCAAGATTCATTAGATGAAGATTCTAAATTATTAGAAATTTATCCAGAATGGGAACAAGAAGGACAAATAGGAATAACACCTGGTCCATATGTAGATAAAGGATTATTTAATAACAAAAGACAATTTAATTTTCAAATGGATGCACGTGATGCTGAAGGAAATGTTTTAACTGATGTTAGTCCTGAATTTGGTTCAACAACATTGAAAAAAGATAGATCTGCAACAAGAGCTGCAAAAAAAGGATGGAGACAAGGAAAAAGAGATTGGAGAAAAGAACAAAGAGCAGAGCATGGTTCTAGATGGTCTAATTTATCAGGACATGAAAAAGCTAATACAGCATTAGCAGGATTAACAACATTAGATATGTTTACAGGTGCTAAAGATAGAAAGCAACAACAAGATGATTTTTATGATCAATTTGATGCATCTAATATGTACATATCACAAGCAGCTGATAAAGGATTAGTAAAAGGACATCATCAAAAAAATGTTGGACCAACTGACTTAAACCCTTATGACACAGGAATGGGATCTTTTGGAAATTTTGGAAACATTTCAAAGTTTGGTGGAACAGTTGGTGATGAAGTATATATGGATGAAGATGAATTAAAAAACTTTTTAGACGGTGGAGGTCTAATAGAATATTTAGATTAAATTTACAATTATGCGTAAAGTAAGAATAAAAAGATTACCTAATAGAATTACAGATACTCAATTTGGACAAAAACCACTTGAAGTACATGATACATTAAGACCAGTTGATAGAGAATCTGCAAATCTTGAAGCAGAAAAAAATGAATATGTTGTTACTGATATGGAAGGTGATGGCATACCTGAAAATTATAGAGTTGGTGGAAGTAGACATTCTGAAGGAGGTACACCTTTAAATTTACCTGAAGACTCATTTATATTTTCAGATACAAGAGATTTATTAATTAAAGATAAAGATATCTTAAATGAATTTGGTATGCCTGTTCCTAAGAAAGGAAAATCAAAATCATATACTCCAGCACAAATTGCAAAAAAATATAACCTAAACGATTATAAAGAAATTTTAAGAGATCCTATGTCTGATAAACTTCAGATAGATACAGCAGAAAAAATGATTACTAATCATACTCTTAAACTAGGTAAGTTAGCTTTAGTACAAGAATCAATGAAAGGTTTTCCTCAAGGTATACCTGCTATCTCTATGCCTTATTTACAATCTGCAGGTATTGATCCTGAACAAATAGTTCCACAAGAAAAACAAAATGATGGCCAAGAAATTGAAAGACAAATGGAAGAAGCTAAAAAAGGAGGTTCTATGTCTCAAATAAGAAAAAGACCAGGAATGTCTAATGCAGGTAAATATACTGGTGTTAAAGATTTTGCAGGACCTAATGGCACATATCCTATTAACACAATAGAAAGAGGAAGATCAGCTTTAAGATTAGCACATAACTCATCATGTCCTGAATGTATAAAAAGAAAAGTTTATGCTAAATATCCTTCTTTAAAACAAGCAGAACTTGGTGGACCTTTTAATATTCCAGGAATGAATACAACTGGTGATGAGTGGATGGGTCAAGGTCATCATTTTAGTCGTTCAACTAATCCTGTTCAAAATAGTTTTGTCCCTTATCAAGGACGTGTAGATTCACAAGGTAACTCTAGAGAATTATTAAGTCAAGATATTATTAATAGATTTCAGAATAATATACCAGTGACAAATGCATATCAAACTCCAGAATATGATACAATGTGGGAACTTCCTAAATTAGGGATGATGGAAAAGTTTAATAATTGGAAAGATAATGCAGCAAATAGAAGACAAGAAAGAAGAAACAACAGACAAAGAAGAAATTATGCTCCTCCTTCTTTTAGAGCAGCTAATGGTGGAAATATGACAATGGCAAGAAGATTTCCTGGTTTAAGTGTTGCAGAACAAGGAGGACAAATGGGATATCCTGGTGAAGAGTATTCACAAATGATTGAACAAGAAACTCAACTAACTGAAAAACAACAAGAAGAAATGTTGTTAAATGAAATATACATGAAGTCTCAACAAGATCCTGATTTTGTTCAAAAACTTCCTCCACATCTTTTAGAAAAATTACTTGGAAATAATCAAAGTTCTAATTCAGAGATGTCTCAAAACGTAAATAATTTTGAAGATCCAAGATCATCATTTGATGCAGGAAGATCTATAAAAATGCCATATACAGATAATCCATTTGTTGATGCTCAAGAACAAGAACAAATGCAACAAGCAAAATTTGGTGGATTGCATAAAGCACAAAGAGGTTGGTTTAATAGAAAAGATCCATGGGCTAGACAAAATAAAGTTTATAATATAGAAAAAAGATTATCAAGACAAAATGAAAGACGTAGAGTACGTGATTATGCAAAACAGTTTGATAAAGATTATGATAAATCTAAAAGTGATTATGAATTATTTCATTTAAATAAGTTTAAGAAAAAAGGTTTAGAAGAAATAATAGGACCTGATGTACAACTTGATGAATCTATGCTAAATCAAATATTAAGTATGGATCCTAAAAAAGCAGCAAGGATGGCAAAGTTTCCTGAACTTAATAAGTTTAATAAATTATCTGGAGATCAGATATCAGAAATACAAAATGCATTTGGAAAATATATAGAAAATGTAGGTCCTTATTCAACTGAAAAATATTTTGAGAATATGAATAGTGGTGAAGGTATTGATCCTTTAATGCATAATCCTGAAGTACTTGAAATGACAGAAGACCTAGATAGATATAAGTATAAACCTGATGGAAGATTTGCTGAAGATATGTCTAACTCAGCAAAAGCACGTTACTTACGTGACAACCCTGAAGGTAATTGGGATAATTTAGATCAAACTGTAATAGATAATTTAATCAAACAAGAACAAGGTATAAGATTACCTAATTCATCTGATTTTAGAAAACCTGATAATTTAACCAAAAGACAAATGAAAAAGTGGTTAAAAGAAGGAGATAATCTTGATAATTTTGAAGGAATAATAGATAAAAATTATGATAGAAATGCTTATAATGAATATCAAAATGATGTAATGGTTGGTCCTAATGATCAATGGTTAGGAGATGAAGGAGTATTAGATTTTAAAGATTGGAAAGCATTAAATGATGAAAATTATCAATCATATGATTTTGTTGATGATATAGGTTTTGAATCAGATACACGTAGAAAGTTCTATCCTAATCAATTTATTAACGATAAGTTAGATCAATTTAGAACTAATAGAGATGATAGAAGATCTAGAAATAATATGATTAAGGATCAAATGAGAAGTCAATGGTATCAAGGTAAAGACGCATTAGAAGGTACAACTGAAAGATATGGAGGCCCTACTTATCAATCAGGAGGTTCTATTTCAAGAGATACTGAAATATATAATACAAAAGAAGAAGCATTAGATGCATATACAGCTGCCAATGGTCAAGGAACATTTGTTTGGAAAGATGGTAACAAAATGAGACGTATAAAAAGTTTTAGTACTGAAAATTCAACTTATGAAAATGCAACTCCTGATGTAATTGCATTAGAAAAATTAAAGCATGCTAGAGATACACAAAATTGGACTAGTGACACTGGTGTTCCAATATCTGATGAAGACTTAATGATAGCTGCTAAACATATTGGATTTGTTAATGCTGAATTAGATAATGCATTCAGCGACCCAACATTTGTTAGTGAATTTAGAGATAGGTTTGATGATAGTATTAGTAATATGGATCCTGCTGATGTTCCTAGTAGTTATTATGATATGACAGATCAAGAGTTATTAGACTTAATGAAACGTCATCAAAGACAAAACATAAGTGTAATTTTCAGAAAAGATATGGATCAATCAGTTTCAGGTAAAGCGTGGACAGATAAATATTTTGGTTCTGGAAATAAGCTTGATACAGATCCTGCTGCTTATGCAGAAGTATTAAAAGGATTTGATACAGGTACGGATGATTATATTCCTTTAATGGGAAAAAATTCTGCTAATACAGGTTCTGAACAATTTGTTGTTCAAGAAATGTATAATATATTACAAGAAACAGATGATGAAGGAAATTATATAAGTCAAATAGCTCCTAACTTTCAAACTTATACAAAAGGAACAAGGAATGATCATCTTCAAGGTAGAAGTATGAAAGGAGCTAATACATCACAAGGAAGAAGTAAATCAGATAACATAATAGGTAATACAACTATTGGTCATATACTTGGTGCAAAAGAAGAATTATATGATGATGAAGAAGTTGTATTTGAGGATGAAGAAGAAGAAATAGAACCAGGGGAATACAATCTTGATGAAGGAATGGCTGATGCAGATTGGTGGGCTCAAGATGTTATTAATGCAGGTGCAGCTTTTGCTCAACCAATTAATAAATACATGCCTCATTATCAACCTGTAGATCCAGTTTTACCAAGTCCAGTTTTTTATGATCCAAGTAGAGCACTTGCTGCAGGTTCTGAAGCAGCTAAAATTGCTTCTGATACTACAGCATTATATGGTCCACAAGGATTAGGTTCAAGATTAAGTAATATACAAGGTCAAAATATGTTAAATGCTGCAAATACTTTAGGAGATTATGAAGGTAAGAATATTACTATAGCAAATACTTTTGAAAATGCTGCTGCAGGTGCGTTAAATCAATTTGCTTTAGCTGATCAAGCAGGAAGAAAAAGATTTTATGATGAAAACACAATAGCAAATCAACAATATGATAATGCTAAGAATCAGAAAAGAGAAAACATGAGAGCACAGTTAGTGTCAGGTGTTACCAATAGAGCACAAGCTCAAGCACTTAATGAACTATATCCAAATTATCAAGTTGGTCCAAGATCAGGAGGATTTGTTGATTGGGATGGTTCAACAAGAGAACTTGGATTACGTGATTACGGAACTTCAGGTGGAACTTATCAAAGTGATCTTGATTCATTAAGATCTACAGGTAATTATAGTACAGAAGAAATAAAAGCAATATTAGATAATAGATATAACAATAGAGGAAGAGCACGAGGTAATAATAACAATTCTTATTTAAATGATTATTTTAGATTAAGAGGTAGAGGATAGACTACACTTTAAAAGTTTAATAAATTAAAAAGATTTTAAGTAAATTAGCAAACAATGGCAACATATATAAAAGGAGTAACAGATTATATTCCACAAATACAACCCTTTAGACCTGATTTTAATTTTTATCAGAATGTTTTAGCACGAAAGCAACAACAGTATGATCAAGGTTGGAGTAAGGTTAATTCTTTATATAATAGTTTATTGAATGCTCCAATGACTAGACCAGAAGATATTGCTAAAAGAGATGATTTTTTTAAAAGAGCTGAGTTTGAAATTAAAAGAATTTCTGGTGTAGATTTATCTAATCCTACAAATATAGATGCTGCTTATAAATTATTTAAGCCTTATTATACTGATAAAAATATTATTCATGATATGAATAATACTAAAAGTGCAATGAATAATTATCAAAAAGGAAATGCATTAAGATATGAAACTGATGAGAAAAAAGGTGCAGGAACTTTTTGGCAAGGAGGTTTAGATTATATTGATTTATGGAGAAAAAAATATTCAGAATCAAACAATGAAGATGCTTTAAGAATGTCAGCTCCTCAATATACACCATTCTTTGATACAAGAAAGCATATGATGGCAGACATCAAAGAAAATAAATTTGAAATGATCAGGGAAAGTGGTCCAGGTGGTAAGATAAAAATGAAGTATAAAAATGGAGCAATGATGATTCCAAGTTTATCAACATATTATGAAGGAGTATATGCTAATAATCCACAAGCTCAACAATACTATAAAGTTAAAGCTGAGTTAGATCAATATTCTTGGATGGAAAACAATAAAGCTAATTATCAAAATGAAGATGAAGCAGAAAACGCATATATATCAGAAACATTAAATTCAGTTATAAAATCACAAAATAATTTACGTGATGAAATTAAATCAGATACAGAGAATGTAGATTACTTATCTAATGTTTATAGTGACTATGAAGAAAAATATGGAGGAAGACCTTATTTAGAAGAAATAAAAGGACAATTAAAACAACAAAAAGATGCACTTAACAAGTCTTCAAATTCTTTGAAATCTGTAAATTTAATTTTAAATAATGGAGATAAGGTTGATCTATCAACTTATAAAGGAAGAGCAGCAGCACTTAAAGCTACAATGTTAATGAGACAAGATGTATTAAGTGCATCACAATCATATGCAACATTAACAAGTGAAGAAAGCTGGGAGTATGATGAGAAGTGGATGGCAGATTACAAAGCAGGTTTAGATATAAAAACTTATAAAAAGAAAAAACTTATAGATTTAGAACTTGAAAGAATAGAAGCAGAAAAGCAAAGTCAAGGAGGATTACCTAATAATATATTTGATATAATTCAAAATCCATTTGGTAATGCTGAAGGTGATTTAACTTATACCAATAATCTTAAAGCAATTGAAGGAAATAAAGAATCTGTTAAGCAGTTAGAAAAAAATGAGTCTAGTTCATTTATAAGAGCTTCTTTAAAAGATGCAGCTATGAGTGATCAAGGAATTAATACTTCATTAACTGCATTTACTAATATACTTTTAAAAGGTGCTTTTGATAAAGATACAAGAGCTGTAGGAAATTCTTTAAAGAAAAAACTAAAAGCCATACAGTATGAGCTTATGAATGAATATTCAAATTCTAATACAGTATCTCAAAAATCATTAGATGCAGCTGCTACTGAATATATCAATCTTATAGGTAAGCACATAAATATTAGAGAAATAAGTAGTTTAGCTAATGCTGCTGTTAGTGATGGTGGTAAACTTAATGGTATTGGTTGGTTTAATATGTTATCAAATGATGCTAGTCCTTTAAAGACATGGTATAAAGATAACTATAGTTTAAGAAATGAAATTAAATTTGCAAAAGAATCTCTTGATGTAGGAATGGATTTACATGATAAGGGAGTAAAAGATGCTTTTATAAAATTACAAAGTGATCCAGCTTTAGCTAGCACTGATAAAATGTTACTTGAGCGTTCAAGAGATTACGATTTTAAAGGAGAATCAAGCATAGATTTTTTAGAAAAAGGATCTTTTCCATCAGAAGAACAATTTATTTCTGCATATCTTGACAGTGTAAGATCATATGATGATAGATGGGAAAAAGGACCAGGTGATTTAATTTCTGGAATTGGTAGAGGTTTGGGTTATTTAAAAGATGAACTTGATGTAACGGTACAAGGACCATTTGCAGATAGAAAAAGTGAGTCATATAGACAAAACTATTTAGGAAAAAGAGCTTTACTAGATCCATTTGCTGCTAGACTAGTTTATAATTTAGAAAATGTTAATATTGCAAAAGAAAAATATAAAAACTTAAAAGATAAACTTATAATGGATTATGGTCAAATTGTAAAACAAATTGGATTTGACACACCTGGTGAAAGCATTAATGTTCCAGGAATTTCATATAGAGGAAGTGTTAATGCACATAACACAAAATCAGAAAATAGTCAAGAGTTTTTAAAATTATCTTCAGATATGATTGCTAATTTTGGTGATGCTAGTATGGATATAAGAGTTGGAAGACCTGGAGCTGGTGGTGAAGCATTGGAAGGTGTAGATAAAGTACCACCTACAATAGTTGAGCAATTAATAAGAGATGTTTTTAATAAAGATTTAAATCCTTTAGATAAAGATGGTCAGCCTAAATACGTAAATCATCCTAGTTTAAATTGGACTTTTTATGGAGTTGCACAAAATGATCCTAATAAAGTTGCTATATATATTCAACCAAATGCAAATTATATAGCAACATTAGCAAAAGGAACAAAAGATAGTGAAGCAGGTGATGGTTCACAAGGTCCTTTTTATAACTCTCAAATATATGAAAATCTTTCTGGATTTACAGTATATATGGATAGAAACAGTTTAAAAGTAAGTGATCTTGCTAAACAAGCTAAAGCATCAGATGTTGATATTTTATTACAAAATGGTAGAGAAGTTAATATAAATAATTTTCCTAGTGCAGGAAATGTTTCTTTTCAAAAAGGTTCACTTACTCAAACAAACTCTGGAACTTCTTTTTCTAATAATGGTAATAATGTTATTGCAAGTTATTTATTTAAAGGTTATACTTTTTCTGAAGGAAAAATAATTGAAAAAACTCCAATAACACAGTATGTAGACATAGGACCAATTGGTGGTGTAAATTCTGATCTTGCAGTTAATCAAGTTTCAAATTATTTATTTAGAATGTCTCAAAATAATATGTTAATGAAGAATTATCAAACAGCATTAGAGAATGGTACAATGTCAATAAGTGATGTTAAGAAAAAATTAGGTATAAGAGATTTATCAAAAGATTATTCAGAACAAATGCAAGGATTAAGTCAAAACTATTTTACAGAAAATAATATGGCAGAAGATTTTTTATTAGGAGGGATTACAAATGAGTGATAAAAACTCCATAAATAATCAATTTGAAAATGTAAATGAAATAGGTAATTCTTTTAATGAATTATTAAAACAAAATGATTTCATTACACCAGACATGACTGTATTAAATCCTGCAGCAAAAGGATCAATAGCTAATTATTATGCTGGTAATTTAAGTCAGGCACCTAGTATGCCTCAACCACAAGATCTACAAGATTATGGCCCATTATTTATGCAGTCATTATCTCAATCAGCATATGATCCAAAAAAGTTTGCATCTCCAACTAAGTTTAATGCATCTAGTCATGGTGAAAACTTTAATAGATACTATACACATCCTGAATTTAAAAACTTAGGTTTTTTACCATATAGAGATAATGAATCTTTATATAATGAAAATAGTTCATCTTATCAAGATTGGCAAAGAGGTAATGATCAATTTTTTAATTTAGTTTGGAGTGGTGTTAAAAATGGTTTTAGAAGTTGGGGAGATTTATTATCCTTTGAACCAATGACTCCTGATTATGTAAGTGCCGCAGAACAATCTGAAGCAATGGCAGTAGGATATAGTTCTAGAGGTGGTGTAGGAGCATTTGCAAATAATTTTGTATTAAATAGTGCACATACTATAGGTATGTTAGCTGAAATGGCATTAGAAGAAGGTGCCTTATTAGGAGCAACGGCTTTATCAGGATCTTCAGCAGCACCAGCTACTGTTCCAACAATGTTTGCAAGAGCATTATCTGGAATAAATAAAATTGCTAAAGGATTACCAAATGTAAACAGATTTGGGAAAGCTGCTAAAAATTTATCTAATGCAATGGGTGACTTAAATGATGTTAACAAAGCAAGACAATATTGGAAAGCTTTTGGCAACTTTATTAATCCATTAGATAGAACAACTGATTATTTTAAAGGTGCTAGAAACGCAGAAAATTTAGAAGAATTTACAAAGTCTCATAGTTTATTTGGCTCTTTTTATAGAGATGTTAGAGAAATTAATTTTGCTCTTGCAGAATCAAAACTTGAAGGTGGATTAGTAGCAAATGAACTTTCTGAAGATTTATATAATAAATTTTATATTGAAAACGGAAGAACTCCAACAGAATTAGAAGCAACAGATATTGCTAATACAGCTAATAAAGCTGGTTTTTCTACAGTAGGTTGGAATTTACCAATTATACTAGCTTCAAATAAACTTGTTTTTGATAATATGTTTAAAGGGTTTAGACCTTTTACAAGAGCAGGTGGTAGTAAGATTGATGATGCATTATCTGGAAGATTAATATTTGATAGACGTGCTTCTAAAAAAGGATTAGATCCTTTTAAGTTTGAAGAAAAGAATTTTAAAAACGCATTAAAAGGATTATATAAACCTTCAAGTTATGGTAGGTTTGGATTATCTTATTTAAAAGCTAATTTTACTGAAGGTGCTCAAGAAATATTTCAAGAAGTTGTAGGTGGTACTACTAAAGATTACTATACTGCATTATATGAAAATGATATAGCAAGAGGAGGAGCTTGGGATAACATTGGAAGAAATTTACAAAAACAAGCATCTTGGGGTGGATTTGAAGTATTTATGTCTGGGTTTTTAATGGGTGGTTTTATACAACCTATAACAAGTATACCACAGTATGGTGCTAAAGCTTCTAAATATTTAAGCGATCCTGCAAAGTATAAAAGTGAACAAGCATCAAAAAAACAAAAAAGAGAAGACGTTGCTCAAAAGCTTAATGATATGTATAAAGATCCTCTTAAGTATTTTGGACCTGAAATGCATGATCTTTCAGTCAGTAAGAAGATTAATGAGGAGATGGATAAAGCTGAAGAAAATGGTGATAAAAAACAATTTCAAGATATAAAAGATCAAGGATTATATGAGCATATAATTACAGCTATTCAAACTGGTAAAATAGATTTCTTTAAGAACTATATGTCTAGTATGAAAAATATGTCAGAAGCTGAGTTAAAAGAATCATTTGGATATACTGTTCCAAATGCTAAGACAAAAGATTTTCATTTAAAACTTGATAAAGTATTAGACAGAGCAACTAATATTGAGGCAAGATATAAGTATTTAAATGAAAGATTTCAAAATCCATTTAATACTCATAAGTATGATATAACAACTGATTATGATAAAGCAATAGAAGAAAGTTTAAATTATCTTGGTTTTCAAAATGCATTAAGAGTAGGAACATTTATGATGCATTCTTTTGATAGAACATTAGAGAGAATGAATAGTATATATCAAGATTTAAATGCAGATGCAGGGTTTATGAGACCTGGTCAAGTTGGAAAAGCTTTTGCAAATGATATCAATATATTATTTGGTAATATAAAAACAGAAGGTGGTAATCCAGATACAGCAATTCTTGATGAAATAAAAATATTAGAAGATGAGGTAGATACTTTATCACAAGGAACTAAAGATCAAAAAAAGCAAGCAACAAGTAAAAAGAAAAAATTAAAAGCTCTAACTAAGTTAAGTGAAGAGATGGCTAATTTAAGAATGCGTCTTAAAGAAAATTCTAAAGTTAACAAAGAAGGTCAATTAAAATTAGATTTTGAAGGTAAGGATATTGAAAATGCAAGAGAAAGAGCTTACTCTGCATATAAAGATTATCTAAAAGTAGTAGCTAATATCAATGGATCATTCATAGATAATGAACAAATAGAAAGTTCATTTATTAAGTTAATGGATTATGTCCAATTAAATAATGAAGCAGAAAATTTAACAGATTCAATAAACATATTATTAGATCCTTCATCTTTTTATAATATGTCTCAAAGACAATCAGATATTTTAAAAAATCAATTTGAAAATAAATTAGCATCAATTGAAAAAGCTTTAACAGAGTATCAAGATAAGATGGATCAAAATAAATTATTAAATGATTTATTTCAAGCAGGATACTTTTTTGATCCACAATTTATAGAAGACTTAATAAAAAATAATATACTTCCTCCTGAATTTTACAGAGTTGCAGATAAACAGGTTGTAAATTCCTCATCAAATCCTGAAGATTGGGCAAAAATAATGGATGTATTTAAAAATTGGAGTGATCTTACACAAAAACCAATTCCAGAAGCTGAAGTAGATTCAAATTTTAATGCAAAAGCAAGAAATAAATATAAAAGAGATAAAAGAACTTATGTTGACTATGCTAAACAATTTGGTTTTGATCCTAATTCATCATCAAGTGAAGTATTACAAAAAGATGTTTTAGAAGCCATAATAAATGATCCAAACAGATTAGCTTCACCAAGAGAAAGAACTTTAGCTGCAGCATTATTAGAACGTACTAAAGATACTGATAAAATATTTTTTGTAAATAATGCTGATTCACCTGGTAGTTATGAAAATAGAAGAATAACAATAGATGCAAGATATTCTTCAACAGATTATAGTTCAGGTCAAATGCCAATTGAACATGTTATATTACATGAGTTAATTCATAAATTTACTGTAAGAGGTCTTAATGAAGATGAAACATATAAGGCTGAAATAGATAAGCTTTATAAAGCAGCTATTAAGTATTATGCTGAAAATGATTCTAGAGAAAAACCTTTATATGGATTAAAAAATATTTATGAGTTTGTTGCTGAAGCAATGACTAATGATTCTTTTCAAAAATATTTAAAAGGTATAAAATATGAGGGAACTGAAAAATCAGCGTGGGAAGAGTTTTTAGATGTAGTAAGTAGATTCTTAGCAAAAGTATTAAATATAACAGGTGCAGATAATGTGTTAGATCAAACTATTGCACTAACAACTAAAAAGATTGATTTAAAACCTAGTGATGTAGTTGATAAATCAACAATAGGATTTACAAGTTCAGATGAGTTTACTAAATTACCAAAAGATTTACAGACAAAATTAAAATCAGAATATAAAACGTATAAAGATAAAATAGAAAAAAATACTGATGAAGATGCATTATCATTAGAAGAATGGTTTAAAAATTCTACAACTGCAAAAAAACTGATATCTGAATTTAATACATCATTAGAAGGTGCAGTATATCCACCAGATGAAGCTAATGAAATAGAAAATATAGATGAGCCAACTATATCAAAAAGAATAAAATATAATTTTACAGATTCTGAAAAATCTAAAATAAAAGAAATAGTAAAAGGAACTAAACAAGGAATTATTGTTGTAAATTCAGCTAATAATAGAAAACTTAATCCATCAAATATTATAAATAATGAAGTAATAATAGAAATTAACGGAGTTGATTATACAGTTAGAAGTGAAGGTAGAAAAACTTCAAAAACATATTTAGATATTTTAGATCAGATTTTAATTTCTGATAATAATGACGAGATTACAACTTGGATGAATGATCAAAATGCTGAATTATATGTATATAGTTTTGAAAAAATAGAAAAAGATGATTTAACTGTTTCACCAGGAGTAGATTATGAATTTTCTTTACTTGTAAATAAATATAATAAAATTAAAACATTAGATGACTTAAATGAATGGTATAAATCTGCTGTTAATTTTATACAAACTACAACTCTTTCTGATAGACAAAAATTAATATGGGGTAAAACGATGGTAGGGGGGAAATTTACTTCTGATTTTGTTGATAAATTAAAAACAGTCAAAGAAAATAAACTAAAAAAATCTGATACAAATATAGATCCTACATTTGATAATATAAAGGTTGGACAAGAAGTAATACTAAATGATAAAGATAAAGTAAGATCTAAACCATTAATAGTTATTAAAAAAACTGCAAAGCAAATACAATTAAGAGATGAAGATAATACGATAATTAACATAAATAAAAGTAATTTTGCAAAAAGAGTTAAAATAGTGAGAGATAAACCAGATACACCAGAAAAGATTAATCCAGAAGATGAAAAGTTAGGAGAAGAAACTTTAGATAATATACAAAGTTCAAAAAAAGATGATGAGAAATCAGTTAATGAATTAGAAAATCTATCTCAAGAAGACATAAATGATGATTTTAGAAACTCTTTTAAAAAATATTGTTAAAAATGAAATGTTCAATTAGTCCAAAAAATATAGATAAACTTAAAAGAAAGATTATAAAAGATCTCTTGGTTATAGATAAAAAAGGTCAACCTTGGAGTGTAGATACTTACATGAGAGAAATCTATGATGAGGTGTTTGACTTAACAGAAGATGCTGAAAAATCATTAGATGCTGCACGTTTAGTTCCTATTTTTATGGAACGATTTAAATCAGTAGACGTACGTATGAGAAGTGCAATTAAACTTAATACTGATACAAATGCAATTAGATTAGAAGAATTAGTTGACAACTTTACAAGTAAAGAAGGATTAACTGAAGTAAAAAACATTTTATTTCCTTCTTCTGATATTGATGTTAAAACTATTCAAAAAGCAGCAATTCACGGACATCAAGAAAATGAATTACTTTTAAAGTATAGAGAAGGAGAGTTTGGTGCAAAACCTGCTACTGCTGAAGCTACAACTGGAAATGAAATGATGGACCAAGATCCAGTAAAAGTTTTAGGATATAAAGTCATAAGAGATATAATTAATAAACTTAATGGACAAGGGTTAAATACTGCAAATTCTCTTGGATTTTATATAAAAAGTATAAGAACTCTTGATCTATCTGATGATGCGTTTACAGAAAGTGATCTTAAGTATAATAGCAATCCTGACAATAAAAATTCAGTTAAGAATGGTGTAAATTGGGTCATTACAGATAAGTTTGGAACTGAAATATTATTTAAAGAAGATAACAATAATAATATTATAATTTCAGAAGATGGTATCCCTATAAAAATTTCAATGAGAGCTTTAGAAACTTCAGGAAATAAGTGGTCTAAAGATAAAGATGGAAACTATAAATTAAAGTCTCCAAAAATGTTACAAACAATAGATGAAGTAGCAATAAAAATATTTGGTCCAAAATATACTGAAGAAAATAAAAAAGTAGTAGAACAAATTAGACAAGATGAAATAAATAGATTAGGAGAAATAAGAAAAAAAACTCTTTTGGGAGAAAATATAATAGCGTCAATTACTAATAATAGTAGTTTAGGAACTGCAAATATAGATTTTACTAAAATTTCTGAAATAAACAATGATCAATTTAAAGATGGAATATTTAAAGCCTTTGTATCAGATGTAGATATTATAAAAAATAAAATAAAAGCAGGATTTACATATTTTTATAGTAATGATAATGTTGCTATTGAAATAGATAGGCCAAAACTAACCTTACCACAAATTGAAACATTGGCTAATTTTATTGCTATGCCTGTTAATTTTGATGGAAGAGTGTTATCTGATCAAGAAAAATTAGATTTTTTGTCTTCCGTATATAATCCTAATAACATTGTAATAAATTTTGGTTCGTCAAATAATCAAATTTATTTTAAGGTTGCAGGAAAAAGTATAAAAAATTATTCTAGTCCTGAAGTTGCACGTAATAAAGCTATTGAGTTACTAACAAAAGCAAGTAACTCAGGTCAATCTACAGGTAGAATGAATATTAACAGTGATTTAGCAAACAACAATAAACAAATTACTTTATATAATTTTATTGACGGTAAAGTAAAATCAACTACACTTTCTTATAACGCATATATTAAAAAGAATTTTATTGCTAAAACTTCTGTGAAGAATGGTATAATAGAGTTGTATAACGCATATTTTACATATGATCTAGTTAACAACTTTAATGAAAAAGAACCTTTAATAAACAGACAAGATAGAAAAGTTTTACCAACAGTTGTAGAAAATCCTGAATCAGCATTAAAACCATTAGAAGAAAAAACTTTAGTTGTAGATAAGTCTAATAAAGAATATTATGTTGAAGAAGATATAGAAGGTAATGTTATACAAGGAACAGAAAGATTGAGACAGTCTTCAATAAAAGAAAGACTTAAACCTTTTAATAAAAATATTAAAGTTCCAACTAATAAAGGTGCTATAAGAGGTATTATTATAGATGATTTATTAAGAGCTTATTTAGCAGGTGATATATCTAATGTTGATGGTATCAAAAAACTTTTTAATAAGTTGCAAAAAGAAAATTTAATTTATCCACAGAATAATAACATTGTTCAAACAGATAAAGTTGGTAAAAAAATCATATTTAATGAAGCTTTAATTGAGTCACTTTCTGAAATATTTGAAGATATAAAAAATAAACTAAGTGAAGATTATATTATTTATTCAGATTTACCAGCTTTATGGGGAGAACTTGGAGGAGAAAAAATAGCTGCTAAAATAGATATATTATTGTATAATAAAAAAACTAAAACATTTTCTATACTTGATTTAAAAACTGCAAAAAGAAGTAGACAAGAAGATTATAATAACATAGATAGTACAATAGATTATAAAACAGGTGATCAAATTCAACTTTCAATATATGCAGAATTATTTAAACAAACAACAGGGATAGTAATTGATAAATTAGGTATTATACCAATTATAGTTCAAGAAAGACAAGGTGAGTTTTATATTGCTGAATTAGAAAAAGAAACATCTAATGATATAGAATTTTTGTTACAACCATGGGATAGTGAGGCTGAATCAATATATGAAATATCTACAAGATTAGGAGAAGAAAATATAATAGAGAATTCAGTTGTTGAATATCCTTCTGTTTCTCAACCAGCACAAACTAGTGAGGTTGAAAGAAAAGGAACTATAAATGTTTATTGGGGACAAGCTGAATCTGAAAAATCTACCAAAGTATTATCTAACTTAGCCCCAAGAAAATTTACTTGGGAAGGTAGAGAATATGGTAGTGTAGAACATGCTTATCAATCTAATAAGTCTGGTACTTTTGATCAAACAACTTATAATAAATATAATAATCTTAAAACTACACCTGGATACGGAAGAAAAATAAGAGGCAAAGCTACTGTTGCACAAATGAAAGCAGCAGATAGTTTAGGTTTAATGAAGCAACTTGTAGTTGAATCATTTAAACAAAATCCTAATTCAGAAGCTGCTAAAAAGTTAATGCAATATGAAAACTTCACGCATAATACTAATCAGTTAATTGACCAAGCTTTTCTTGAAGGTTTAAAATTAGCTCAACAGGAATTAGAATCTCCTCAACCAGCACCACAAGCTAGTGAGGTTGAAGGAGACGTTACAGTTAGGTTATATAGAATTGAAAATAAAAATATTTCTTATGATGAACGTAGAGAAGGAGTGGTCTCTAAAAAAGAAATAATTGGTGGATTTTTTACAGATAATATAGATACTGTTTCCAATTATATAAGAAAAAATCAATCTCAAGAAGGTATTAATTTACTTTATGTAGATATTTTAAAATCAGATTTAGATAAATATCATGTTAGTAAAAATGAATTTGCTAAAGATATGGATGTAGAACGTGATAATTGGATTATTCCTAATAATATAGAAAGAAATTATATAAGTTTAGAAAGTTTACCTAAAGTAACAGGTAATATTATATCTCTTTCTTCAGCTAAACAAGAATTAAAAAATATTATTGCTAATTTACCTCAATCAACACAAACTAGTAAGGTTGAATCAACAAAAAGTAATCAACAAAATAATTATAATGCTGATAAAGAATCACCAACTGATAGTTCAGTAGATCCTGATGATATAATTAATTCTTTTGGGAGAAGTAAAAATTTAGATAATAAAGCTACAAAAGAACAAATAAGAAAAGCAAAAGAATGGTATGAAAATCATCCTTTAAATGAGTTTATAAAATATAAAGCTATGTTTAACATAGTTAACTCTAAAAATTGGGCAGAGTTTAATCAGAATGGTATCTTTTTATATCAAGGTTCAAATTTTACAGATCTTTATCATGAAGCCTGGCATGGGTTTTCACAAATGTATATGACTGTAGAACAAAAGAAAGATCTTTATAGTAGTGTTAAAAAGAAATCTGGAACATTTATAAATTATAAAGGAGATAAGGTAAGTTTTAAAAAAGCTACAGATTTGATGCTTGAAGAATATCTTGCTGAAGAATTTAGAAAATATGTATTATCTAAAGGGACTAAGAAAATTTCACAACCAAAAGTTAAATCAATATTTCAAAAGATATTTGATTTTCTAAAGAATTTATTTGGTTTTACTACTTTGGATCAAGTAATAATAGATCCTATAAACTCTAATAAAACTGTTTCTGAATTATTTGAAAAATTAAGAGTTGGAGAAATAAATGATTATACTTATAGTTTAAATAATCAAATGTTTGACAATCTTTCATCTGGATTTAAAAGTTTAAATAACGAAGAAGAAAGATCATTTCAAGATGCTAGATTAATAAATGAAACTATTGATTCATTAATGTCTGAGTTTGTAGATAAGGTTAATGCAGTAAAAGGGAGAATTGGTATTACTAATATTTTTCAGAAAGAAGAGTCATTAGGTAAGGCATATGAATATACACGTAGACGTTTAATTCAAATTCGTGATGAGCAACTTAAATTAGAACCAACTTCACAAGTAAATAATAATATTGATTTATTAAATTTTAGTATAGAAAATTTTGGAACATATTCTCAATATGTAGAAAATAAAAAACTTTCTAAAAAATTTCCCAATATCACGGCATATCAAGCAAAAGGAGTAATAGGATTACATCAAACTAAAACTAATTTTTTAAATCTTGATTTAAAAGTAGAATCTGATATTGTTGAAAGTTTAGATAGTAATGATGAAAAAAATGTTATAAAAGGTTTTGAAAGAGCAGGTACTGAGTTATCAGTTAAACAATTAGCATCTTCTGAAATATTATATTTATTAAGTAGTCTATATGATAAATCTTTTAAAAATCCAGATGGTGTTAAAAATGCATTAGGAGTTAAAAAGCTTGCAAATTTTAAAAAAGTTTGGCATCATACTGTTGACTTATTACAAGGACAACGAAATTCTCAAAAAGTTTATCAAATTCTTGTAGATGAATCTGATACATATCCTATATATAAACAACTTATAGAAAAACTTGGAAATCCTCTTGATGCAATTGATAGTGATGATGCTTTTTCAATTTGGGCTAAATTCATGGAATCATTTAATAGAACAAGAATATCTTTAGTTCAGTCATCTATGGATGTTATTAAAAATGATGATGGTGAAATAACAGATTATAATCTTACTATAGGTGAAGCATCTGCTGATTGGAGAAAAGTTAAATATGAATTAACTAATGGTTTTAACTTAAGACCTGTTGATAGATTTATAAAAAGAAATAAAGATAATATTAATTATTTAGATGTAAAAGAAGTAATTAAAAAATGGGGAAACAATGCTTCATCAAATCCTTTTGGATTCTTTACTGATATAGGTATGGATTTAGATGAACAGAATCCAGTTTTAATCAATGAAATAAATAAAAATAAAAGAATGCAATCTTTTGCATCAGCAGCTATGTTTAAAATTGCTTTATTAGATAAAAAAAATAAATCAATTAATAATATAATTGAAAATTTAGATATAAATTATTCAGCATATGGAGAAAAAGCTAAAGGTCAATCAGGTAATATTAAAGCACTTTCATCAATTATTTTAAAATATTCTGATAAATATTCATCAGGGATGGTTAGTAATGCTAAAAATGAAAATCAATATGAATATTCTTTACAAAACTCATTAAGTATTATATCAAATACATTAAATCAAGTAAATAATTTTGATGAATTGATGGCAACAGGATATATGAGTTATCTTGGAGATGCAGATTATATGAATGAGTCAAGTTTTGAGTCAAAAAATCCATTTACCTATATTTATAAAGATGAAAATGATCAATGGATGTCTACATCAAAATTTTTAAATAGTTTATTTGATTTTGAAAATGGAGGTGTTAAACGACCAGGAATAACTGTTAATTTAAATAACTTATCAGGAATAGCATTAATTGAAGATGACGCCACTGATTTAAGTTTTAGTGAACAAACTTCTAAATTAGATAAAAGTAGTAAGCTTATACAAGATTTTCATTTACTATTATCACCTATAACTGCTGGAGCAAGTTCTGAACTATTAAAACATGCATCTAAAAGTGCATCATATTCAGCACATGTTTCTAATATTACTACTCCAGGTGATGATACTCATTTATATGTGGATACAAAACATTTTATTAAACCATTATATGGTAATTTAGGAGAATCTAATGCTATTAATATTATGATTCCATATATAAATGCTGAATTAATTAGAGCAAAAAGAGCTAGATCTGGTGAATTAGATGATGCTCCTAGTTATAAAAAAAATGCATTAAACCTTACAATATTTGAATCAATATTAGGAAAAAAACTTTCAGATAAATTATTTAAATACGATGATTTAATTGAAGAACTAAAAGAAAATGTAGAATTAAAATCTGAAATTTCAAATAAAATAATTGAATATTTTAATAAAAAAGAAAAAGAGTTAAAAACTAGATATCAAAATTTAAATTATATTTCTCCAAATCTTAGAACAAGTGTTAAAAATTCTGTTGCAGTTGAACTTTCTAATGAGGTAGTAGAAGACGCACTATATAAATCATTTGTATATAATAAATTTATTAAAGATTTTGAAGCAATGATAGTTTTTTATGGAGACAGTGCTCAATATAAAACAGCACTTGCCTTTTTCAAAAGAAATGCTGGTATTGCATCAACAGGACGTTTTCCATTAAATGATTCAGTTGCAATTAGTAGAGTTAATTCTATGACACACGGTTATGCTAATAGCAGAAACAAATCTTTTAACTTTAATGGTACTTTTAATAGTGCTGTTTTTAAAGATCAAAAATTAGATAGTATTTATTATAAGACTTATTACAAAACTTTTGAAAACTATTATAAGAAAAAAGGATTTAAAGGTAAAAAATTAAAAGATGCAATAGAACAAGAACTTGACGCATACTTAGATATGGAAGTAGGTGATGGTCAAGGTTGGATTACATTTGACTCATATAGAGTTTATCAAGATTTATTAGGAAGATGGAGTCCTAATCAAGAAGCCTTATATAAAAGAATTATTAAGGGAGAAAAAATTGATCCTAAAACTATTACAGAATTTTTCCCACCAAAGAAAGTTCAATATTGGGGCCCTCTTTCTAAGAAAGGTTTGCCAGTAAGAGCCTTTCATAAATTATCATTACTTCCTTTAATACCTACTGTAATAGAAGGTTCTTCATTAGAAGATTTACATGATAATATGGTTGATCAAGAGATTAATTATGCATTATATGAATCAGCTTCTAAATTAGGAACATTAACTAATCGTGATGGACAAATAGATGATGCATTTTTAGATGAAAAAGAAGATTTAATAAAACCCTTTGATCCAAATGCTCCATATACTAAAAACATTGTATATCTAGATTTCTTAAAAGACCAACTAGATATTGGAACTAAATTTAAAAATCAAGTTACATTTCCTACTCAACTTAGAAAACTTGCAATATTAGGATTATTTGAAAAAGGAATTCCAGCAGATATAATTAATAAAATGTCTTTAAAAGATTGGAATAAATTATCATGGGGAAATAAATTAAAAGAATCAGATTATTTAAAAAAATCAATGGATTATATTGATACTTTAAATGAATTAATGGTTGCAAAAAGAGAAGAGTTATTGCAAAAAGCAGGATGGAAAAAAGTTAATAATGAATATAAAGGAGACATAAGCAAACTATTAACTGAAGTTATTTTACCAAATTTAGAAAGAGGTGATTTAAGTGAATCAGAATTAAGATCTCTTAAAACAAATATAAATGGAAACTTAGTATTTCCATTAGGTATGAATATGAGTGCAAGCAGAATAGAAAAATTATTGTATTCTGCAGTTAACAGAACTCTTGTCAGACAAAAAGTAAAAGGTGATATGGAAGTGCAAGCTTCTAATTCTATGCTTGGCAATAAAGAATCAATAAGTCAATTTAGATCTGCAACTGATGAAGAAAAAGAAAAATATAAAGGAACAATAGATTTACCTTCATATACAGAAGGATTTAGTGATTTAATACCTGGGCCAAGTAATGCTGCTAAAATAAAGTTAGCATTAAAAGGAGATTTTGTTAAACTTTTAAAATTAAAAGATTTAGATGGAAATGAGATAGGAGATATATTGACATTAAATAAAATGATTAAAGATGATGCATGGTTGGATATAGATGATCATAGAAAAATGATAACATTAGTTGGTGTACGTATTCCTGTTCAAGCTTTAAATTCTGCAGAATTTATGGAAATATATGAATTTCTACCTGAAGAAGCAGGAAATATAATTATACCACCAGCTGAAATAGTAGCTAAATCAGGTGCTGATTTTGATATTGATAAGTTAACTATGATGGCTCCAAGCATTACACTTAATAATGGTGTAGTATCACTTACTAAAGAAGGTATTAGAGGTATAGAAAATAAGTTAATGTTTAATATAAAGGATATACTAAGCATGCCTGATAACTTTATTAGACTTGTACGTCCAAATAGTAATGCTTTAGGAAAAGAAATAGCAACTAGTTTAGCTCCTTCAAATAGAGATCAAGAAAGTCATATAAACATATTAGATCCACTTTTTAATGTTGATATGCATGAAGCTTTTAATATAGCAGGTCAAGCTTTAGGTATTGGTGCAGTAGATAATGTTTATAATCCATTATTTAACTATTCAGGAATGTATTTAAATAATACATATAATCTTAATGATAATACATATGATACTAGAATACTTTTAGATCATAATATTATGGATGTAGAAGGTTCTGAGCATATTTCTTTATCTAATCTTGTTAATACTAATGATAATGATATTGATCAAGTATTAGAACAATTAATGAATGGTTGGGTAGATGCTGAATCTGATTTATGGATATTTGATCTTAATGCACGTACTGAATTAGCATCAACATTTTTATTATTGGTTCAAGCAGGAGTTCCGTTAAAAGATGCAGCAATATTTTTAAATAATCCATTAGTTAAAGAGTATGTAGAAGAATTAACTATTTTAAAAAGTCCTTTTGCATTACCAATGGGAAGAAGGGACATTTCAAATCCTAATGTTAAGCAACAATCTTTATCAAGAATGATAAATTCTAATTTTAGAAATTTTGGAACCTTTGCAGATGAAGGCGTTGAAGTAACAAAATCAATGGTAATTAATAATGCAATTAAATCAAGAACTGAAAAATTTAGTAGTGCAGAATTAAATAATATATTAAAAAAAGATTCAGAAGGATACACAGATTTACAAAAACAAGCTTTTTTACATTTTATAGAGTTACAAACATTAGCAGATTCAATTACATCTGTTAAATCAACTTTAGGTTTAGATACAAATCCTGTTGATACAATATATCAAGCTGAAGAATATAATAGAACTTTCAACGATATTTTTGAAAATAATTTAATACCAAGACAACCAATTGATGATATTAGAGAATTATCACCAATTTCTTCTTTTCAAGATATAGGAAGTTTTCAAAGAGATTTATGGAAACCATTTTTTCCAATAAGACAAAATCAAACATTAGATGGATTTTTATCTAATTATCTTGATAGCACTGCAGGAAGATCCGCAATGAATAATGTAGTTGGAAGTAATAGTAATAAAGATTTATTTATATTAAATTTTAAAAATGCATTAACAGACTATATTTTTCAAAATAATGTAATTGATGTTAATATTAATAGTAAAGAATATAAAAGTTTAGGTGTAGATACTGCTAACACAAAAATTATAAAAGATATGCCTATGTTAAAACATGGTGTTTTTGTTAAAGATGGTGTGATGTATGTTGATAAAAATAGATTACGTAAAATTTATGATACTTCTTTATTTGCAGATAAATCATATAGAGTAATGTGGATTAATGGTAAATTAACAGGTAATTCTTTGTTACCTGCATCAGCGTTTAAAGCAAGAGGTTTTTCAAGTGAGTCATCTTTTGTAAAATTTATGTATGAAAAAGAACATTTAAGATATATAATGCCATATGATAGTGTCAGTACTACTCAAAACTTTAAAGAAAGATTAAATAAAAATATAAATGTTATTGATACTATTGAAACAAAAAGACAGACAGATGAAACAGATGAAATGTTTCAAAAAAGAATGGAATATTTAACATATGATCAGATTATTACTAATAAAGCATTAGATAATACATTAAATATATGGAAAATGTTTATAAGCCCAGAAAGCATGGCTAATCAATGGTTTCAAATTAAAAAGAAATATGGTAACGAATTAGAAGCTACATATGACTTAATTGAACAATTAATACCAGATAAAAGAGTAAATAGTAAAATTAAAAATTTAAAGTTAAAAGATAGATTACTTGAGTCAGATGATGTAAATACATATAATCAAAATTTAATTGAATTATCAGATCCTGGTGTTACAAAATTAAATAATATGGAAGCTAACTTAGAAGTTTCTGATTTTTTCAATAGATTAAATTTCTTTGCAATGATTCAATCTGGTATTGGGACTGTTAATGAATTTTCTATGACAAGAATAATAGATCATGAAAAAGTAATGACAGCATTTGCTTCTGCATATAAAAACTTTGATGTAAATAATAATGTATTAGAAGATTTAATGTTAAGATTTATTAGTCAAAACAGAATTGAAAATAGAAGTACAAATATTAGATTAAAAAATTATATAGATTCACGTACAGTTAGACTTATAGATAGAGATATTCTTCCAAAAACTGTAGATGAAGAAAAATTAACATTACAGAAAATTGGTAAAAATGTGTTTACATATAAAACTTATTCAGCTTCCTTGGTTAATGAAAATAGCAATGTTACTTTTATAACAGAAAGTAAAAGTAGTGAAAGAAAAAATGAATTTTCATTAGATATTTCAACAATGTTAGATGAAAACATAGATTTAAATAAAGAACAAATAGATAATTTTGTTGAAAAAATAAAACAAATTGCTAATGATGATAATCCAATTGCACTTTTAAAATCAGGTTATTTTCAAGAAAAAATAGTAAATAATCCTAAGACATTTGTATATTTATCTAAGAAGTTATTTGAATTAGAAGGTTATATTAATCCAAAATCAATTCTTTCAAGTTCTTTAAGAGCTGTTATGCAGAAAGATGCACTTATAACTGATCAAGAAATTGAAGATTTAAAAAATAAATGTTTTATATAGTATGGCAAAAATGTGTCCAAATACAAATACTGCAGAATGGAAAGAATCTGTAAATATTTTAACTGAAAAAGGAGCAATTAAAAGTTGGTTAAAAAACGAAGATATTGTAGATCCTAAAACTTCATTATATCAAAATTATTTAGAAGAAGACTTTAACAATGCTTTAAATCTTCTTGATGAATATACAGATGATGAATCTAAATTAGATTTTACTAATAATACATCATCTAGAGTAATTATAGAAAATGCTAATCCATTAATATTTAATGATAATCAGTTTTTAACTTATTTAAATAAAAATGTTGTTAAAGAATTAGGGTTAGAAGAGTCTGATGTAAAAACAGTAACACCAGTTGAAGATAATATTATAAGTTTAAGTGAAAAAGAAAGAAACAAAAATTTAAAAAAAATAGAAAAAGAAATTGATGAAGCAAATGAAAACAGTTTTTTTGGAATATTAAAAAAAGAATATAAAAATAATTCTATTTATCCAAATACTATTAATGTAGTAATGAAATTTTTGGAAAACATAGGAGTTGAAACAAGATTGGTAGATGAAATTTTAACTGAAGATGGTAATGTTGTAAAGAGTGCATTAGCTGTAGCTAATTTTATGAACGGATCAGTTGATATAATTAATGATATTGAGAAAAGAGGTAAAGCCTGGGATAAGGTTCCTGAAGAAGCAGCACATTTTTTCTATAGATTATTAAAAGATAATGCACCATTAAAAAATGAATTATGGGAATCTGCAAAAAGATCAGATAAATTAGAACAATTATTAAAAAGTTCAGTTTATAATAAAGCATATGATATAGGGACAGATGTATATGAAAATTCAAGTGTATTACTTGATGTGTTAACTGAAGAAGCAATAGGACAATTAATTTCTGATGCAATATCTAGAGTTCAAAATAAAACTGCAGCAACTCCTGAAGATTATAGTTTTTTCAAATCATTAATTAAATGGTTTAAAGAAATTTTTAGTGTTTGGAGTAAATTAAGTCCTGAATTAAAAGATGAGAGCAATAGAGTATGGGATGATGCAGCAAGAAGAATATTATCATCTGATTTAACAGATCTTATGACATTTGATGAATATTATGCCGCTAATGAAGAAACTTTAACGATGATTCCATCATACGCTTCAATAAATGATATTAATAATTTTGATGTTATAACTGATGAACAAAAAACAATATTAAAATTTGATAAACAATTTAAAAGACGTAGTAGATATCTTAAAAAAACATATAATGAACTTTTTTCAGTTAAAACTAAAAATCTTGCACCAACAAATATCAAAATATACTCTGATGATTTTACAGAAAATCAAGAAAGAAGGTTTAGTGAATTAGCAGAAACTTTTACAAAAGAAGAGACTGTAATAAATCTTGAAGAAGAAAATAAAAAAGATTTAATAACTAAATCTCCTGTATTAAGATCATCTGAAGAATTTTTAAAAAAATATGGTAATATTGATATATCACCATCTCAACCTTTAAAAATAAAAGGATATCCAAAATTAGATTTAGAAATATATAATAAAGTACTTGAACTAATAAAAAATGAAAATCCAGATATAAAATCTATAAAAGGTAAGGATTTATTAAAAGAAGTTAATATTTATTTAGATGCTAAATATCTATTAAATTTTAAAAATGAAAATATGCATTTAGATTATGGTGTAACAGGTACTTTTCTTTATGAAGATTCAAATGTAGAAACTCCACAAACTATTTCACAAGAAAGACTAGCATATTTAAGCACTTTAACACAAGAAGACCTTAATGCTTTACCTTCAGAAGAACAAGCAAGAATAAGAGAAGAGTTAGTATTAGCAACTAATCATCAAAATGTAGATAAGAAATTTATAATAAATAAAGATTTTTTAACAGGAAAAGTTGAACATAATAAAGTTTCAATGTTTTTTAATAATACTGGAAACGTTACAAAAAAAAGACAACACAGTCATTTTTCTATGAGAATTACTGATATAGATTCAGGACGTAATTTTAATGTAATGCCTACTGCCTTTGGTAGCTTAACATATTATTATAGTTCTAATAATTCTACTATTAAAGATGCTGCTGTAATACATGAAATACAAAGTGATAATATTGAATATTATTTAAATTTATTAGCAACTATAGATTCAAATGATAATAAAGAAGATAAAATAGAAGAAGCTAATGAGATAACTAATAAAATAATTAATCAATTAAAAAGCGAACAAGAAGAAAAAATAAATAACTTATCATATGATAAGGTAATGGAAGTAAGATCTTTAAGCAACAGCATACATATACACAATGACAAATCAACAAATGTTCAAAGAACTATAATGGACGTAGTTATAGATGAACTTAATAGTAGATATAAAAAGAATTTAGGTTCACTTATTGGAGACTTAAATAGATCAAAGAAGAATGACACAAAAGAAGAAAAAATAAAATTTTTAGAAGAAAGCATAAAAGATTTTAAAGAAGATTATGAAGACTTTAGTAGACGGGATTCATATGTAGATGTTATTAGAAAAATTAAAAATAAATTAACTCAAAAAAGAGAGTATGCTAGACAAAATCCTTTATCTATTTATGAAACGCAACTTGCTCTAAATTATAATTATTCAGTTAGAGCAGTTTTTCAAGATATAAAATCTAAAGGTGGACTATTTAAAATACTTCCTGAATCATTTTTAACTGAATATAATGAATTAAAAGAAGAATATAATTTTTTTAAAGATTATGCTAGCTACTATAGAGATGGTTATACTGACAGAATAATAAAATTTAAAAACTTTACTGAAAAAGTTTTTGATTTTATAACATCAAAATATAATTTTGATGTTGGTGAAATGCCTTCATATGCATCTAAACAGTATGATTTATATTTAAAAAACCAGAAACAAATAATTAGATCTAAAATAAGTAGTACATTATTTAAGCCAGTATATAAACCAAGAACTAATTATACAGATTTTCAAACTAATCAAAAAATTATTGATCATATTAAAATTAATAGTTTAATTGATAGTATAAATAATATGATATTTGAAAGTAAAAAAGAATTGAGACAGAAATATTATAAACTGTCAGAATTTAAATCATTTGACAGTTTTATTAAATATATAGATGATACAACATTAAAAAATTATATAAAAAATATAGCATATAATGATGCATTATTAAACCTTACTTCTTTAAAAATACTTGTTAAAAAAACAAGTGAATTTAATCCAAAAAAAACAAAAAATAAAAGCTTAGTTAAAGAAGTTAAAGAACTTAAAAATGAAGTAAAAAATATAGAAGAAACTTTAATAAATAATTTAAAAGATTTTAGTGATGAAACCATTCTTCAAACAAATAAAAAAGAACTAAAAGAAATTGCTAATAGAGAACTGTCATACTTTAGACCTTTAGTTAATGAGCTAATACAAAGACATATAAATAATGTTGGTAAAAGTGTACCATTATATTTTTCAGGATTTCAAATGGCATCATTGCTTCAATCAAATACTAATACTGCATTAATATATGCAGGTCCTGAAGAAACATGGATAGAACAAAATCAAATAGTGGGTTTTCAAAGTTTTGAAAATGAAGGTGATAAATATACTGCATTTTTAGAAGATGTTAAATGGAAACAATCTAATAAAGCAAACAAAATATCTCTTAAAAAGCCTTTAAAAGATGTAAAATTTAAAGAACCTGTATATAAAATAAATGATGAACCTATATCTAAGAAAGCTTATACTAAAAAATATAATCAAGCTAAACAAGAAAAAATAAATGATGTTATAAAAGATATCTTTTTTGATTTAAGAAACGATAGAAATTCAGCTGAATCATTAGATAATAGTTTAAGAAATCAAATTATTGAACCTTATACTGATAATGAAGTAATACCAATTGATATTATTAATAAAACTCTTAAAGCTTGGAAAAATGATACAAGTGTTTCTCAAAGTATTAGAAATCAAAGAGTTATGATGTATAACAATAAAATGTTTGAAAAAACAAATAATAAACCTTTAGTTGTTGGTGCTTTATTTTCTGCATTAAATAGCTTACCTGGTGTTACTATAAAATGGGTTCCAAATGTTAATGGTTTTAAAAATGATGCAGGTGGTTATTTAATTGATGTTTCTAATTATCATTATAAAGCTGCAATGTTATATGGTTTAGATACTGAGCAAAGTATGTCAATACAAAAAGACGCAACAGATGCCATAATTACTCCAGTTAACATGACTGAGTCAGGTCAAAAAACTGCTCGTGCAAATGAAATAGTTTATAAGCTTGCTTCAAAATTATCAAAAAGTACAGGTATACCTTTTGTAATGGTAACTAAAGAAGAAGCTACAGAAATGCTTGCAAATTCACAATCACCATACAATGATGATAATGCTTTCTTTTTTGATGGAAAAGTTTATTTAGTTGGAGATACGGTATCTTTAGAGGATGTATTACATGAATATGCACATCCATTAGTAAGAAGTATTGGTGTGCAAAATCCAAAATTATTTAATAAAATATTTGAAGATTTATCTAATACACAAGATGGTTTAAAAATAATTGAAGAAGTAACAAATTTATTTGGAGAAGATTATGAATTTTTCAAAGAAGAAGTAATTGTAAGAGCTTTGACTGAAAAGTCAAATTTAGATGAACAAAATTTACAACCTAAATCTGTATTTCAAAAAATAATAGATAAAATTATATATGCAATTAAATCAGTTTTAAGATCTGCATTTAAAGGAAGTAAGATAAATATAAACAATCTATCACCTTCTACAACTTTATCTGAATTAGCTAAAATGTTAGAATCTAAAGATTTTAATATTGATATAGATATTGTAACTAATTCTGATATTGCAGTTTTTAATAGACAAACTAAAGAATATGTTAATGATCTTCAAAATGTAAAAAATAATGATTTAATAAAAATTACTAATAATTTTTATGATACTATAAGAAATCAAATGTTTCAGTTACGTAAAGATAATTATTCAGAACTAGTTGAAATTTTGGCCCCATCAAGAGACAAAGGATTTTTACCATATATGCAAAAATCACTTTCTAAGTATCAAACAATTAATATAGAAAATGCAGAAAAATATGCTCAAAAATTTAATGAAGATTTAGACTATCAACAACAACATAGTGAAGCATTAATAACTAATGTATTACAAGTAAAGATGATGTTAGAAAAAATGGTAGATCAATTACATGATTTATCAAAAGATCCAAATAATAAACAAAACTTACAACGTGCTTTTTATTATGGAAAAGTTTTAAATCATTGGGAAAAATTCTATAATGATTCATTATCAATAATTAATGATATTGAAAGGGGATTAGCTAGAACAAACTTTGGTAAAATTCTTGACTCAATAAATCAAGAAATACAATCAGGTAAAAAAATGATGACTAACATCAGAATTAAAGGTGTTAAAGATGCATTATATGAAAAAATTAAACCTTTGATGGATAATGTAAAAGATAAGTATGAACAAAAGGTTGAAATAATTAAAAAATCAAGAAGATCAGATAAATTAAAAAAGAATAGATTGCGTGAATTAAAAGAAGAATTTGATAATGCATATTTAACTCCAGAAAAATTTGAAAAAATGTTAAGAGGAGAATTAGGTGATGCACATTACTTAAATGGTTTTCTAGAAGGATACATGTATAATCAGGATCCTGTTGTTGCAAGTTTAGCTAAATATGTAAAAGATAATTATAATGAAATGTTAGCTAAAGTTCAAAAAGTAGCTAATGATTTTGCTAAAGATATGGAAGCTGATATTAAAAGATCTAAAATTGCTACTGATCCAGCTGCAATAGGAAAACAAGTTTTATTTACTGATACTGTAATGGTTAGAAATCCAGAAACAGAAGAGCTTGAAGAAAAGAAAATATGGACAATATTAAATCCTTTTAAAGGTGACAGAAAAGCAGAAAGTGAATATAAAGAAGAAATTGAAAAAGCAAAGAAAATTGCTTTTGAGACCAATGATCATACAAAATTAATTCAAGCTGTTAATAATTTTAGAATATTTAAAAATAATTATTATCATAGACCTTACGCAAAAATATTTTATGATAGGCAAAATATATTTGATACTCCAGAAGGTCAAAAAGCTTTTTATGCAAGACAGGTTATATATGAAAAAATGGATAATATCAGAAGAAGAAGTGGTTCTGAGTTAGAAAGATTACAATCTATAGATGATATTAAACCTTTATTATATGATTTAAGACAGCTATCATCATTGGTAGATCTTAATGGTAATAAAAAGAAATCAGGTAAAGAAAATCCTGAATTAAAATTAGAAGCTAAAGATGATTTAGATGTAGCATTTATATTAAGAGAATATTCAGAAAAGTCAAGAAGATTTTTTGAATATGAAGAGATACCAAATTTATTTAATGAAAGATATTTAGCATTTATTGAAGAGCTTAAAATGAAAGGTATTACTGAAGAAAATTCTCCAAATGAATTTGCTAAAGAAGAAGAAAAATGGTTAGAAAGTAATACTAGAAAAGCCATAAAACAAGAATTTTATGATACAAGAGCAGACATATTTTCTAGATTAGAAGAATTAATAAAAAAATTACCTGAAGATACTGCAAAAAAACTTAGTAGATCAGAAATTACTACAGATATATATGACGCATTAAGTCCATACAAAGATACAGACGGGCAACCAGTTGGAACAGAAATGTCTGAAAAAATGATAGCATATATTAAGTCATTACAAGAAACTTTAAATAAAATAAAAGATGAAGAACTTACTGTTTCTGGATTAAATAAAGCTGATAAAGAAGAATTAAATAATTTATGGGATTTATGGAAAAATTATAGAGAGGGTATGACAAAGGAAGATCTTGATAGATTTCAATTTTTAAATAACGAATCTAGTACTCAAGGTTTATCCAAAGCACAAAAATCAGAATTTTATTCTTTGCTTGGAGAGCTTGATACATTACAGTCTAAAATACCTACAGAATATTACTTAGATATATTTAATAATTATTTAAGCAAAGTAGATACAAGCAGTATTAACATTCCTGGATTTAATGGTGAAGTAAATTCTTTTAATATAATTGATGTTATAGGAAAAAGATCTATTATAAATAGTCTATTAAATCAAGATAAAGAATTTAAAACATGGTTTAATAAAAATCATATAGATAGAAAAATTAAAGTTAAAGGGAAAACTAGAAAGATATATGACATAGTATATGCTTGGTCAAAAGTGATACCAAATGATAAATCATATTATGAACAAACTAACATAACAAATTCTGAAGGAAATATAATAAAAACAATTGAGTCTTTACCTTCATATGAATATTTTGATAGAAATGTTAAAGATTTTTATTTAGATGATTTTGGTAGAAAAGTTAAATTAACTACAGATAGGATAGTTGGAGAAACAATTGATAATAGAGGTAGATGGTTGCCAAAAGAAGGAAAAGATTTAGAAGCAGGAGTGCCTGATAGATTTAGAAATGACGAATACTTTAGAATTAAAAGAGAAGACCCAACACGTTTTGAATTAATTGAAAAAGTAAAAAAATGGATGTTAATTTTTCAAGAAGATGCTGATGATAAAAGTAAACTATATTTAGATTCTCCTAGATTTAGAAGAACTAATTTAGAATATTTACAATCTGGTGAAGCAAGAAAAGAAACAGTTTCTCAATGGAAAGCCATAAAAAAAGGAATAAAAGATATATTTACCGCATCAGAAGATGATGCAGAAGAAGGTAATGCTAACTATGATGAAGATACTAATTTAGAAATTGCTCATTTAGATTTAATTGATGATGATGTTAACATACCAATAAATGGATTATATTCAATAGATTCTGATCAGGTTTCTTTAGATATTGTTCAAGGTATGTATAGATATATGACATCTATTAAAAAACAAAATAAGTTAGTTGAAATGAATCCAGTAGCTGAATCATTAAAAAACATAACATCTGATCCTGAAAATGCATTAAAAGATGTAGTCAGAATTGAGAAAGAAAACATGTTAAATAGAGCTATTAAAAAAGTTAAGTTTAAAAAAGGAAAATACATAAGAGAAAATATAATTAATAATTTTTATGAAAGAGAGTTTGAGGGAAAAACTTTAACAGGAATTGGTTCAGATAGTAATGCAGTTAATAAAATTGCAGGTCTTATTATGTCTAGAGCATCTTTTGCATTTTTTGCATTAAACATGCCATCTGCATTAAAAAATAGATATGGTGCAATGTTTCAAATAATGATTGAATCAGCAGGTAATAAACATTTAAATCCATTAAGTTTAGCAAAAGGAAGAGCTTGGTCAGCTGGAGCAGCTGTAGAAATTATGAGTCAAGTTTATACTAGAGGTCCAAAATCTCATAAATTACAATTAATAGAATTATTTGATTTTGTTCAAGGAAGATTTGAAGAGAAAATTGGTAATTCAAGTTCAAGATCTGTATTATCTGATGCTGCAAACATGAAATGGTTATATTCTCCAAGAAAAATGATGGAATTAGAAGCATCATTACAACTAGCTGGAGGAATGTTATACAAACAAAAAGTTAAACTAAATAATGGTACAGAAATATCATTAGTTGATGCATATGAAACTGTAGATGAACAAATTAGACTTAAAGATGAGGTTACTGATAGAGAATGGGAACCAGGTAAAAGTAAATTTAATGCTTTTAAAAATACACAACAGCAAGTATCTAACAATCTACAAGGAGCATATGCAAAATTTGATCAACCAGAAGCACAACGTTATTTAGCATTTAGAGCATTTTCTTTTTTAAGAAGATATTTTACACCTATGATGATAAATAGATATGCGTTTAAAGGAAAAATATGGAATCCTCAAGAAAGATATGATATTGCTACAGATGATATGACAATGGGATATTACATGAGATCTTTAAAATGGGCAGGTAAAGTTTTAAAATCTGGAGGACAAGAACTAATATATATGACACCTGAAGAAAGATCAGCTGGAATTAAAGTTCTTACTGAACTTGCATTATTATCTTCTTTACCATTGTTAGCAACATTGTTATTTGGATGGGATGGTGATGATGATGATAGATTTAGTAAATTAAGAAAAAGAGAAAAAACAGCATGGGGATGGGCTCAAAATCATATGTTGTTTCAATTAATGGCTATACGTGCAGAAAATGAACAATTTATTCCATTACCTGCATATGGCTTAGGTGATATATTAGGATTTAAAGATGTAACATCAGTTGTATTTGGTCCTACATTAGATACTTATGGTAAAATATTAATTGATTTAAATAATACTTGGTTTGGTGATGACGGAAATTATTATAAAGTAGATGTTGGCCCACATCCTTGGCAGAAAAAAGGTTCAAATAAAATTTGGAATCATTTAGGAAAAGCTGGAGGAATTTCTGGTAAAGATAGAAGTCCTGCTCAAATGATTAAAGATTTTGATTCATTTAGACAACGTTATAAATAATGTTTATTAGTGATTATATTGAAATTAGAGAATCTAATTTACATGGATTAGGTGTATTTGCAAAGAAGGATATACCTAAAAGAACAAAGATAGAAGTGTCTCCAGGTATCTTATTAACTAAAAAACCACAAAATAAACTTTTTAAATATTGTTTTAGTCACAATCAAAAACCCTGGGGAGTTTTATTTCCATTAGGATATCTTGGAATTTATAATAGTTCTTCTAAACCTAATTTAAGAGTTTCAATAAATTGTGAAAAAAATCTTATAACAGTTATTAGTAAAATAAATATTAAAAAAGATGAAGAATTACTTCATAACTATGAATATTTTAGAAAAAAAGAAGGAGATCTTATTGATTAAAAAAAAAAGGTGACATTTCTGCCACCTTTAAACATGAAAAACAATAATTACGCAAAGAAACATAATTATGCTGTAAATATACAAACAATTATTTGTTTGCACAGCTTTTTCAGTATTTTTAAAAAATATATCTTATTGTATTCCATGGAATAATACTATCATGCAATTCTTTAAACAAGTTTATAGATTCTTGTTTTAATGATCTTTTATATCTTACATTAACTCCTCCATAACTAGAAGTCTTTTCTTCTTGTGTTGATGGACTCCATAGTAAATCTTCTCCTGGAATATTATTATCAATATTGTATTGGTGTTTATTTTTGTTATGTGTTAGAAATATAACTTCTGATTTTACTTCATCTTTGTAATCTATATAATCATTACACATGTTAAATAATAAATTATAATCTTTAAGCCAGTTATCATTAATTATAACAGGACTAAAATTTAAATGAACTTCGTATCCTGCTTCAATAAATGCATTAACAGCTTTAATTCTGTCTATAATATCAGGAGTATTTGGTTCTACAATACTAGATATTTTTTGTGGCATTAAACTAAATCTTATTCTAACTTTTTTTAAAGGATTATATTCTAAAAATTTAATAGGAATAATTTTAGTAGCAAATGTTGCTTTTGCATAAGGATGTTCAAGGAAAAATTGAAATATCTTTTTCCAATTATAATATTTAGAATGAAGAGCAAAATCTTCATTACATGCAATATCATATGTTATATACTTAGGATCAGTTTGGTTTGGTTTTTCTATTGTATCAAATAATGAATGATTGTTTATTGCAGTTAATATATCTTCTATATTTTTTGCAACACTTAATCCTTCTGGAACATTACGTTTCATATAACAATAAGAACAGTTTAATAAACAACCATAACCAAAAGAAGGAGCAATATAATCACTACTCCTTCCTGATGGCCTTATTATCATAGATTTTCTAGTTACTTTTTGAATCATTAAGTTCTATTTTTCTTTTTTCAATGTCATCATTTGTAATTGCATTTGCAGCATCAATTGCATTTTGTATTACAATTCCTGCTACACCATCATTGAATAATACATTCATTATTGCATTTTTTTCTAAATTTTCTTTAATCAATAAATTAAATAAACTAGAATCTAAATCAGAATTAATTAAATTTGATATTTTTTCAAAGTTTTCTTTAGTTATATAATAACCTTCACCAGGTTCTATTCCTTTTTCATCTAAACCATTATTATCTAGTTTAGTAAAATTATCTACTAATTCTCTCATTAGCTTAGTTCTTTTATTACGTACGCCTTTAATCCTTCTATCTAGTACATATGCAATAGTTTTATCAGTTTCACCTTCTATATGTTGGTCCAATAAAGTATTTAATTCTTCTTTTGTCCAATTTTTACCATCTCTAAGGTATGTTTTTGTTGATGCCATTTTTTTTTAAATTTAATTTGTTTATAAATAAATAATGTTTATATTTGATTGTTAGTCAAACATTCTTGTACTCATAGTCTGTTTTAAGGTATAAAAAGGGGGAGCATTTGCTCCCCTTTTTTTTTAAAATTCAAAGTCTGGCAACTCCAATTTACCTTCATCTGAATTATTTTCAACTACATTTATATCTGAATTTATTTCTTCATTGTCAGCTTTTTCATCAAAATCTTCTTGAGATTCTTTTTTGAGTTCACTTACAATTTCATTAACATCAGAAAGATCTGCATCTTCATCTATAGATTCTTCTCCAAAATAATTATCAAAAGATAAATCATTATTAGATTCTTCTATATTTTCTGCCTCACCTAAAATGTCTTCAGCCTCTGTTTTTTCAATTATTTCTTCAGAAACTTCTGGTCTGACTTTATCAGCAATAGCATTAAACACATCTTCCTCTTCTCTCTCCTCAATGATCTCTTCATTTTTAATCATATCAGCTTCCTCATTAGCTAAGTTATCTAAAGCTTCAGGACAAGAATTCATATCATCTGTTCCTAATAAAGGACTATCAACTGTTTCTGTTAAGTTATCAAGTGGATTTGGAGTCACTTCTTTATCAATAACATCAACAATATTCATTTGATTTGGATTTACAACAGCTTTTTTAGGTAAATAATTATTTACTATAAAACTATGTAATTCAGCTTGTTGATCCATCCAATTTTTTGGATGAGATGTTTTTAAAGAATAAGTAATATGATTATATACTGCCCATAATGAATTTAAAGGAGCATTATAATCATAACTTGGTTTTTCATATTGTTTTTTAGTAATACTTAATTGATTAATAGTTATGATATCTTTAAAGAATACACAACCCATAATTCCCATTGTTTCTTCTTCTGTTAAAGAAACAACTTTCATTGCTGCTTTATCATGTTTAATCATATTATAATAATTTGAAGCAGTTCCAATTTGAGTTTCTATATGTTGTTTAACTAAACCTTTAACTTTAGTACTATCACCATAATGCTTTTTATTATAATTGGCCATATCTCCTATCATCATACCATTTCCACATACAAATACATGTGCACCTACTGCACATTTAAATCTTGTAGATTTATCATATGAATTACACCATGCAAACATTAATCCTAATTCTGGATCATCCCCATGATTTATATAATATATACCTTGTGCTACTCCACCATTGTGAGTACATCTATATTCTTCAGTATTTATAGAATATCCTTGATTTTCTAATTCTTCTTTTACAGTATCAATAATGTATCCATGAGATACAGTTGCATATTGTTTACTATGTTGCGTTGGAAGAGGGATTTGTTTTAATCCCTGTTCACTTATGTTTCCTATTGTTTTTGGCATTTTAAAATAATTTTAATTGTTTAATTTTTGGTCCAGCTACATTTTCAATTTCTTTATATATAGCATTCAGATAATAATCATTGTTTATATTATAATCTTCCCATTTTTTATTTTCATATTCATTAAATATGGTTATTAACCATTTACCACTTTGCGGTTGTATTTCACGTCCATCTGCATTATTTACTTTTACTAATTTAGATCCTTGATTGCTTATAAAATATCTGATTGTTTTTTGTAATGATTCTTCTTCATATTTACCTTTAACTACTGATCTAGATTTAAAAGACCAATTTCCTTTAATTTTAACACCTAGACAATAATCAAATATATTTTTATTTTCAGAAATATATTTTTCAGGAGATGTATTATGAATAAAATAATAGAACAATGCTTTAGTTGATATTAGATTGCTTTTATTTTTGTGCAAAGGAACATCATTAAATACAAAACGTCCTTTACATTTTACACCAGCATGATAATATTTACCATTTTCTATTTTAAATAATTCATAATCCTTTTCTTTTTTTAATTTAAAATATTGTTCTTTTTCTACTTCTTTATATGCATTCACAGCTATATAACTGTTTACATCAGCTAAAACAATCTTTTGATATTGATCATGTTCCAAATTTAAATTAGTTATTTCTTCCCATTCTTTACAAATTTTAAGATAATCAGCTTTCTTATTTTTAGGTATCATTGTTTCTATACCATCTGTATTTTGCATTATAGGAATAGATCCTGGTATATTTTCCATAATCATTTCATATAACATCATAAGTGACAATTGTCCATTAATAGTTATTTGCATAGTGAATTGTGGATCATATAAGAAACTAAATTTATCATTACTTAAACCATATGTAGAATTAAGAATAATTTTATATGTATAATTTGTTGGATCTGATTTAGGAATTTTTTTCCTTTCATTAAAGAACCATTCATATTGTTCACAAAATTCTTCTTTTGGTAAATGAGCTGGTGCCCATTTGTTTCTAATAGCAAGATTAGGATAAAAACTAGTAACATCTGAAGACATTATTATCATATCATCATTTTGCTCGTATATACCACTTTTATTAGCACCATGAACACCACCTAAACCAAAGTCTGTTTTCATACCTTGATAAGATATTGAAGCTTTAAACCCTCCTTTAGTGTTTTCAGGATATACAATTTTATCTTTAAATTGATTAAGTAAATTTTCAAAAATTGGATTATTAAATTTTAAATATGGAAGTAAAATATCTTTTACGATGATTTCATTTCTAATTGTACTAGAATATTTAATATCTTGTTTTTTAATTTTTGTTTTTTTACTTAAAAAATGTAAAAACAATTCTTTAGATATTTTAGTTTCAGAAGCACTATATAAGTTTATCTTATATTTATCTGTTAGATTTTTTCTTAAAGTTATATCTTTAGTTGATTTCCAAAAAATCTTTTTTGTAGATTCAACATCATTTATACAATAATTAACAATCATATCTACTTCTTCTTGTGTATTTATATATGTATCATGTTTAATAGGCATATCTTTTAAATTATGCCAATTCATTGAAAATTGAATCCACTTAAGACTAGATCTTTTAGCAGCATTATCCCAATGATTTAATTTATAAACATCTAATTGAGGTATTTGCATATTATATTCATAATAATCTAAAAAATCTCTATTATTAGATTTATCAATTACATGTTGAGCACATTTATATATTTCAAATGCTAATTCAGATGGTTGCAATGACATCCATTCAAATTGTTTATCTAAAATATATTCTGTTATTTGTGCGTCAAATGCTAAACCATTATAAGAAATATGTCTTTCTTTATCAATTACATTCTGTGTTAAAAATTTTGTAAATTCATCAAAATCATTTTTTAAATCATGTATAATAAATATTTTAGTTTCTTTAGTTTTATAATGTTGAAATACTCCACAAAAGAAATTAATCATAGTTTCATAATCCATTACCCAATGGTTCATATTTTTAATTTTTAAAAATTAGAGCAAAAAAAAGCACGGACTATCCGTGCTTATAATAAAGAATTAACTTTATTAAACTTTAATCAAATCAACTGGAGGAGGTGTAGTTCCTAAAAGATTAGGGCTTTCCATAGTTTTTAGATCAAGAAATTTTTTATAATCATATTGATCATAATTTACTGCCATATTGACTATAAAATCATCAATCTCATCTCTATTTGTAATATAATACTCACTATAGCTTTCTACAGTAACTCTTTGTTTTTGATGAGGTTCTTCTTTTGTGATTTTAGCTTTTCTCATTTTTGGATCACCATTTTCATCAAGTCTTTCAACCATGTGAAAAACATCTTTTTTCTTGGTTCCAATCACTGCTAATACTTTTGCCATTGGATTAAAAATAGCTTCAATATAAGGTGAATCTTCTGTTGTTGGCATTAATTTAAACGTTTCTGTTGGTCCGTAATTGCCAGTTACTAGTAACATAGAGGGATTACCCCATTTTTTTGTTTTTTTATCAGACATATTATTTCATGATTTTAGTTTTAAATAACAAATCTAATTATAATTTAGTTATATTACAAATTGATTTATCACTAATTTTTATTTTGAATAGTTCTTTTTCAATATCAGGTTTACTACATAATTGACCAACTTCCTTAAGTGTATCAGAATTAATATTTAATAATTCTGCATAATTATCATAATAATCATCAGGATATAAATAACTATGTATTAATCTATAATTAGCACTTTTTTCACCATAAAAATTTTTTATTTTTATTTTTAACTCACCAGATAATTTTGAATATATTCCATTTCTAAAATTATACCAATCATGTCTTGATTCTTCAAATGTAAACACATATAGTGCTTTATTTGGTGATATTTCAAAATAATCACAAAATAATGAATTATTTAAAAGTTTATTTTCTTCAAATTTTAAATATTCAGGGTCATCTCTTAACTCATATTCACATATTAACATCCTATCTGAAGCATCAATCTTATCATCCCAAGAGATATAAGTTTGAATAGGAGAAATATTTGAACTTCTTTTTATTTCTAATGCAGGGTATAAGAATACTCTTGATTTTTGAAAGTAGCTGTCATATAATTTTTTTATTTTATACTTTCCCATTTTTTATAAAAATATTATAACACAACCTCACCTTTTGAAAATTTGTAAGGTAATTGATATTCTTTATTCTTATAATGATAATCTGCTTCTTCTATAACTTTTTCCATATCAATTCTCCATTGATGAAGTGTGTTGATTGTAACTGGAAAAGGGTATACTAAATTGTTTTTATCTACTACAATAAAGTGAAAAACAATTTTATAATCCTTTTCATTATCTCTTAGGTTTCCTTTTATTAATTCAACATAAATAGCAGCTTGTAACCAATATTTATAATATTGAACTGAATCAGGAAAGTCAGCAAGTGGTTTTTGAGTGGTTTTGATGTCGTTTATAAAAACGGTCTTTGTTGAGTGATCAATTACAAAGTTATCAATTATTCCTTTTAATCCAAATTTTTTATCTTTAAATTTTTCAATTTGTAAAGGTTTTTCATTGTATACTTCAAGCAATTCAAAACTTTGACCTAGTTTTAATAAATCATTTGATTTTTGACAAGATTTAAAAGATTTTACTTTTTCTTGCATTTCAAATTTTATTTCTTGATCTATTACATCTTTATTTTTAGATTCACATAAAAATTTAAAATATTTTATATTTGAATCAGTTTGAATTTTAGCAAGTCTTTTTTCATCAGTGCTTAATGATTGATGTAATTGAGCAAAATGTAACCATTTTATAATTTCATCATCATAATCAGATAAATCCATACTATTTTTTGTAGGATATACTTTATATAATGCGTCAATTATTTTTTTATTATTTCCAGAAGGAAGTTTGAAGTCAATAACTTTAAATTTTTCATCAAATTTATCTTCTTCAACAAGAAGACAATGAAGCACCTTTCCTTCTAAAAGGTGCTTGTCAGTTCTATCTTCTTTTTGTTTTAATATATACCAATTATAAAATAATGTTGGTGAGTATAATAATTTATTTAAGCTTGAATAACTAAAATAAAATTTATTTTTATAAAATTCATTTAAATTTTCATTCATTTTTTATTTTTTTTAATTCATTTTCAGAAAATGGTACATCAACTCCAAAGTATCTTTTTACATCATTACTTACTGTAATAGTATTTACTTTAAATATAGAATGTGAATTACATGCTTCCTTATACATTTCATCTTTAACTAAAGGCATTAATTCATTTAAAATATCTGCAGTTAAATATTTTTTATCCATTAAACATTTTACTATACAATCATATGATGGATTATACCAATGATGTAAATCAATAAACTTTATTAAACTTTTAAAATTAACATGATTTCTTTCTGGACAATTCCAAACGGTATTTCCATATTCTCTAAATATTAATAAAATTTTATGTAAAGATGTTTTATAATTACTATTAGCAATAATTTCCATAGCCATGATATTATTTTTTTTATCATCACTACGTAACATAATTTTTAATTGATCCATCATTTCATTATCAATTGTTATGGAACTTTCATTAACTAAATCAATTAATGTTGTATCAAGTATATTTATTACAGAATCTGGAACAGATAAAAGTTTATTTAAATCATGAATTTTTTGATGTGTATTATCTAATAATTTCCAATTAGTATTTTCATTATTTTCAAATTCTTCATCCCCAAACATTTCACAATACGTTGATTCTATTCCTAATTTTAACTTTTCTGCATCTTTTTCAGATTTTGTTTTTTTCTTGTTATATGAATGGCTATATTGTTGACAAGATTGTCCAAATAATTCTTTGTAATAATATTTTGGAAGTAATATTTTATCAAATTCATTATTTTTAAGAACATTTATAAAATCAGGAATTTTATCTAAATAATTAAGATTTAAAAAATCAATAAAATTATTTTTATCAATTAAAGCATTATAACCAGTGCCATAATATAAAAATAAATTTGATATCCAATTAGCAGATATAACATTTACATTTGCTTTTTCAGGTTTTACAGTTATTGTAATTTTTTTATCTTTACCCCATTCTCTAACTTTATGTCTTGGAATTGTACATCCTGCACCAAAAAATAATTTATCATTTTTTTGAAAGTTATATGTATTTGATAAATTTAAATTTTCTTTGTTATCACCATTTAAACATATATATTCTTCACTATAAGAAATAAAGTTAAATTTAGTTTTTTTAAACTTTCCATGATTTGTATAATCCGTAACAATTATTTCATTATTTACATCATTAATAGGAGGTATTATTTCTTTTATTTTTATTACTTTTTTAAAATTAGATTTTTCCATTATATTTAATTTTTAGTTTCTTCATTTATTTTTTCATATTCTTTTTCTTTATTTTCATCATCAAAATATTGTTTCCAATCATCTTTAGGTTTTATATGAAATGAAAATAACTTGTTATACTTATTATATCCAAGTTCATCTAAACATTCATCTTTAAAATTATTAAAATATTTATTAAAAATTTCATTTGTCAGTTTTTCATTATCATGCATCCAAGTAATAAATTCATAGTCATCCATATTTCTAAATAAATAATAATTAGATTCACTACAAAAATAATCTCTATTTTTGTTTCTGGAAGATGAGTAACCTAATGATGAATAATTTCTAGATAAATCATATATTTGAACTTCAGCATCTGAATAATCTGAATTAAATATCATTTCTTCAGCTAAACGTCTGTCTTGTGAAGTTCCCTTTAACATCATTGTAATACTTTCAAAAACTTCACTATCATTTAGTTTTAAACCTGAGTTTGCTACTGAACATAAATCATTTTCATGTAATATTGGTATTTTTTTACTAAGAATTTCATATATTAATTTCATAGTAATTGGATATAAATAATGTTTATTATCATCATATTCTTCATTATCTATTTTTCTTATAAGTGCTGATGTCCATGATACATTATCAATTAAAAAAGAGCTAAATGTAATGTTTTCTCCATTTTCAATATTTTTGTATATATTCATGTTTTCTAGTTTATCATTATAATAAGCTTCAGCGTCAGAATAATCTTCATTATTATTATTTTCATCATATTTTTTAAATGCAAACATTCCTGTATCTTTAAAATATAATTTTGATAATCTAGCTTGTTTATTATCTCTATGTCCATTTTCAACTTCTTCACACATACCTTCTGTTGAAACAATTATTGTTGCTTTTTCAGGTTCTCTTGTTAAAGTAGCTTTTAAACTTTTAAGATATTCTTTGATTCTAAATTGAGGTAATTTGCAACCAGGACAAATAAATACTTTATCTTTTGCTCCTATTGCGTTAGTTTCATCTCCATTAAATAATTGTTGAATTTTTTGAAATGTTTTTTTATTTACACTATAAAGTGTACCATATGATTTACCATATGTTTCACTGTAATACATATATGGATGAGTTGTAAAATCAAAAGCAAGTTTTGATAATTCAACATCATCCAATTCTATAAAAGGATTGAATGCCATGTTTTTTAAATTTTAAGTTATATTCCTAGTTCTTCTTTAGCTAAATAACGCATATGAATTGCGTCAGCTTCATTATCATCATTTCCTAAATAATGATATTTTTGTTTTGCAGCATCTATCATTTGCTGCTTATTTGCATTACCTTTTCCAGTAGCAAATTTTTTTATTTCAGATGCAGAGTAAGATTTATAATCTATATTATTTTCTTCACAAAATTGTTCTAATATAGCTATTAATTTAGCTTGATGTATAATAGCATGTGCATGTCTACCTGCAGGGCGTTCATACACTACTATATCAAACTTTTCAAGTTCATATACTTCTTTTAATTTTGCTAAAAATCTAATGAGTTTCATACCCATTGATTCATCTTTCCTGGTTTTAAAATTCCAAGTTCCATATAAGTGTTTATCTAAACACCATCCAGTTGTACTGGCAATATCTAAGCTTAATATTTTCATCCGCTACATGCAATACAATCATCAGGATCAGGAGGAGTTATATTTTCAATTCCTAATTCTAATAATTCAAGTTTATGTTTTAATTCAGCTTCTAATATGTTTTTCATAAAAATGCTATCTTCATTATCAATTAGATTTTGATATTGTACTTTTAAAATTTCTTTACTCATTATTAGGGTATTAAAGGGTTAATAAAATTTTTTACTTTTGTTGGTGTATAATCTTTTATTGAATCTGATATATCTTTAGAAAGATTGATATGTATAGATTGTATGCCATACATTTCTTCATATTTTTTAGAAGCTCTAAATCCTGCTTCATCATTATCAAATAATGTATATATATTATTATATTTTAAAATATATGAAGACATTATATTTTTTGGTATCATTGTATTTTCACTTCCAGGTGCAACAGTTTCAATATTAAAATTTAATGAATCTAATGACATCATATCTTTTAATGATGAAGATATGATTAATGTATTTGATTGATATTTAAGTTGATCTGTTCCTTGAACATAAGAAGATATATTAAAGAAATTATTTTTTGAATTTGGTTGGTATATTTTATATAAACTTCCATCATTTTTAAAATATCCATATATATATCCTTTTTCTTTTTTAAACTCATTAATTTTTCCATCTTGATTTTTACTTAATGTAAATGATTTCAAAGGAAAAACATTATATTTTTCTAATAGATCAGAATCTATATTATATTTTAACCAATATTTGGCATCTTTTACATTCCATTTTCTTTTTTCATGAGATGTAACTTTATATTTTTCTACAGTTTTAATTTCTGAAATTTGAGGTGATGTTTTAGAATTAAAATCATCAGATATTTTTATTATTGCATCTTTTCTAGATAAGTTAAATAATTCCATTACTAATTTAACTCCACTTCCCCCTTTACCAGAACTAAAATCTTTAAATAAATAATGATTATTATCTGTAGGTACAAAAATTATCATAGATGGATCACTATCTTTATGATTGAACATAGATAATATTTTAATACTTTGTCCATATAATTTTTCGTTTAAGTTGCAATAATTTTCAAAAATCCAATTTGTTGGTACATTATTAACATTTAAAATTGTTCTTATCATAGTTTTAAGGTAAAAAGAGAGGACATTACATCCTCTCTGTTATATAATTTACGAATTATAATTCAAAACCATCATCTACTTCTTCTTTTTTTTCTGCTTCTTTTTTAAATGAATCAACTTCTTGAGTTTTTTTCATTTTATTTATATGTGAATCAGGATTAAAAGTATATACATTAGATGTATCAGATTCTTCATTTAGCTTTTCAAATGGAAAACCTTGTTTTGTATATTTAGGCAAAAAGAGATCATAATTTAAATAACCACTTTTATTCATATACTCTTTACCACATAAACATGTATAAAGAAATATATTTTCAAAAGGAGCATCAATATTAAATCCTTTAACTAATTCTTCTATAGTTTCAAATTTATTATCTTGTTCAGCTAACCAGTTACTTTCTATTGCATCACAAAGATTACTAATAAATTTTAAGATTTCATCATCTCTTACAATTTTATTACCATTAGGTAAAATAAAATCATTATACGGCCATTCAGAAGATTTTACTCTACCAACTTGACCTTCATATCTACCTAATGATTGATCTTTTACATCTCTATAAAAACCTTCAAAATTTTCTAAGGCAACACCTTCACACTGCATAACAATGTTATATGTATCTTCCTTATATCCTTTTTCTAATGCAACTGAATTAATTTTAATTGTTTTGTTGCCAGGTTCTAAAACTTTAGAAAGTGATGAACCATTTGTGTTGATGTTTTTTGTACTTATCATTTTTATTTTATTTTATTTTTCAAATTCAACGATTGCTTCTTTAACTAATTGAATATCATTTACAATATATTCTTCATTAAACATTCCCATTGGTGTTTTACATGTATCACCACCATCACTAACTGTTTGAAAAACATATTGTCTTTCTTTTTTATCGTTAATAATAATTTTACCATATAATACGACAGAAAATAAACCTTCTAAAGTTAATTTTTCATCTACCATTTTACCAATAGTTTTTGCTTTTTGTTTTCTTCTACCTTTATAATCAGTAGTTTCTTCTGAATGTGTCATAAAAAACACATAAAGATCATCTCTTAATGATATAGGTTTTTTAGCAACTTTTGCTAACCATTTACCAATATCAGTAAATTTTGTATAACCAACTTCATCTGCTCTATCAAAATATTCAAATGCTGACATATATTGCCAGTCATCAATTATTAGATTTTTAATCTCAGGTCTTTCATTACTTACATATTCCATTGCTTTTAAAATTCCTGATGGAGTTGCAACAGAAGATAAATTGCCTTTAGGATTATCTTTACTTATTTTACTATACTTTTTTTTCCAACCTTTAAAAGGTAAAGGTTTATTTGCTACATTAATCCAAAAAGTTTCTTTTGGATCTAAATTTCTACCAGATGTAGATTTTCCTCCACCTGATTCTGCAATTATTAAAACACTTTGTGCCATATTACTTATTTATTTATTGATTTCTTATTATGTCGTTTAACCACTTTTTCTTACTTACAGGCTTATTTAATAATAAAGCTGCAAGATCTCTCATGGTCATTTGATCCATTGGCATATCTTCATCTGGATCAGTCAGATTAAATTCTTTAATCTCTGGTTTTTCTACAATCTCCATTTCACTTAAAGGAATATAATATCTTACATTTCCTGTAATTGCATTAGGAGGGCTTGTTGAGTATTCTTCTTTGTAGAACTTATTAAAAGAAACTTTATAAAGCGTTCTTGATGGATCTTCTGATTCCATACTCATACTTACTTTTTCAGTATATACATCTCCTTGTAAAAGTTCATTTTCAAAAAATCCCATACAAACTTCATCTAATTCTTTAGGTACATATGCCATTTTAGGTACAAATGCCGCATCTTTAATATCTAAAGCATCAAATAATGCTTGATGTTTTTTTCTTAATTCTAATGTTATCTCCTTTCTTTCATTAGGAGTTGGTTTTTTTTTAATTGTATTCATTTATATTTTATTTGATCTTCTTTCTCTTTGTGGAGGAGTATTTATTTCTTCAATTGACATTTTTTCAAATGCTGCATTAAAGAAACTCATTCTAACATCACCATTTCTACATTTAAGAAAATGCATTACTAAAATTTTATCATTTTCAATTATATATCCATCTGGTCCATAAAATCTAATTTTTTGTTTACCAGGTCTATTTAATCCTACAACTAAATCTGCATGTTGTAATAACGCATCTGCACCAAAAATATCTGATTCAAGTACATAATTTCCATATTTACCATCTTCTTGTCTTTCAGGTTTATCAATACTTCTATTTAGTTGTGATAAAACTATAAATGCAATAGGATATTTTTTCTTCAAAGCTGTCAATGTTTCACCTAATTCATATAAAGTATCTTGTTTACTTTTATGATGTTTAGAAGATTTAATTAAAATTGAGTGATCAATAGTGATTATAGTTTTAGTAAATTCTTTTATTTTTACAATTTCTTCACCATTTTCTCTTTTTATTACTTTTTGAATATACTTACTATGTGAATTCATATATTCATCAATAATTACTTTTAATTCTTCAACAGTTGGTGGAGTTTCTACAATATCTATTGGATATTTAACTCTTTTTTTTGCGTATTCAAAACATTTTTGTAAATCTTCACTAGATAAAATCCCATCTGCACTACATAAATATTTATATGTAACACCTAACTCACTTGAATATGCTCTAATAGCAGATGTTCTTGCAAGCATTTCTAATTGAAATTCTAAAACTCTAAAGTTTTCAGCTGGATTTAAAGGAAAAGCTTCTTTAATAAATTGATCTTTCATTAATGTTTTACCACTACCTGGTCTTCCACCTATTACAGTCATGGAATGCCATTCTATACCTGCAGTTGTTGCGTCATTAAATTTTTCCCAAGGAGTTTTAATACTTTTTATTAAACCTTGTTTTCTTCCTTTTAGATAAATTAATGATTCTTCAAAACCTGCTTTTTGTTTTTTCCATGGAAATTTATTCATATATTTTTTAAGGTATTTGTTGGTTATTAGTCTTTACTAAGATATAATTTTATTGAGTTAAAAACAAGTTAATTAAACTACATTTTCTGAAAAATGTTTTCCTTCTAATGTGTCACCTCCTGATATTATAATTTCACAATAATCAGATAATGTAGAGTTCCAACTTTTATCAGTTGCTTGTTTTCTTATAAAATATTGTGATGTTTGCATATACATATAATTATTAGTTTCATATTCATCAACATACATTGCTGTTGCTTGAATAATTGTTTTCCAATCATATGTAAAATTTTTAAAAAACCATCTAAATGCAACTTCTAAATTTTTAGGAGAACTTCTGGCAGGTTTTTTACTTGGTAATCTACCTGAAGGAAATAATTCTCTATATATTTCTATATTTTCAATAAAATTATCTCCAAGTATGATTTTGTTTGTTTTTTCTTTTTTTACTTCATAAAAGGATTTTAAATTATCTAATAATTTTTGACCTTTATTTTTTAATTTATTATTTCCATCAATAAAACCTTTCTTTTTTAAATTTCTTAGTTCAAGAGCAACATTTATTAAAGGGGACGATACATTTTCATCAATAGAATATAATAAATACACTTGATTTGGTGTAATATCATTTTTAATCATTATGTCATATATCTCTTTCATTTGTTAAGTAATTTAAATAAGTTATTCATAGTTTTCTAAAAGTTTTAAATGTGAAATAATTTCTAAATATATTTTTGTTACTTGTTTATCTTTAATTATTAAACAATTAGTTATTTTTTTATGTCCGTTAATAATACTTGCATGTGTTCTATTCAAGAATACACCAATAGTAGTCCACTGGTAATCCATTTCACGAGCAAGTTTACAAAAAATATGTCTATATAAAGCAATTTCACCTAATCTAGATTCACAAAGTATAGTATTATTCCCTGTATGTTCTTGTAAATATACATCAACTATTTCTTGTAATTGTTCAAGTTCAAGTAAAGGTAATTCAATTGAATTTACACTTTCAGTAAAAGTGTATTTTATTTCTATTTTTGCTGAAAATTTTTTATTAAATCTTTTTTTAAATCTTTTTATATAACGTTCAGCATCTTTTTTATTTTTTGGTGTTATTATCATAATATTGTATATTAGATTATTAATTATAAAATATAAATAATAAAATTATGGAAAATTTTTTTAAATTTTTAGGAGGTAGAAAAATGTTTTTTGCATTAGTATTAATGCTAATTGTAAGTGTTTTTCTTTTCACAAGTAAATGTGACTTTCCTCAATGGTCTAATTTTGTTGTATGGGTTTTTGGCACATATGCAATTGGTAATGGTGTTGAACATCTTGCAGACGGACTCAAAAAAAAGTAAATGAAAGTAACTACTAAAATAATACTTATATTATTTTTAATTATACTTATTTTAGTTGGTTATATGATCATCTCTAAACCTGTTATTATACCTAAACCAACAGATAATAGCAGGTTTATTAATGAAATATCATTACTTAAAAAAGAAAATGATTCATTATCTTTAACAATTCAAAATCTTAAAATTCAAAGAGATACCATAATTGTTTACAAAGATTCAATTAAAAAGGTTTACTATGAAACAATTAAGTATATTGATAATACTAGTATTTCTGAAGTTGACAGCATCATACGCTCAAATTGGGATTAATCAACTTGGAGATACAATTGTATGCTATACATCAGAAGAAGCTAGAAAAATTGCTAAAAAGCTTATTAGGTCAAACGAATGTGATTTAATATTAGATGCATCAAATAAAGAAATTAATTTATTAGATAAACAAATAACAAATTTAAATACTCAATTGTATAATATGGATTCTATATCAACAAATCAAAATAGAATAATTAAATCAAATGAGTATTATATTAAAACTTTAGAAAAGTCTTTAAAGAAAGAAAAAATTAAAGTTAAAACATTAAAATTTACAACATTAGTTACAACAGTAGCTTGTGCCGTGCTTCTAACACTGCATCTGATAAATTAATTAGACAACACATTCTTAAGTATCTTTGTGCTACTTTTATATCATATCCTTTTTTAATACATTTTCTTAATACACTATTTATTTTACATTGTGTTACCATTTAATTTTATTTTTAAGATCTTTATTTATTTTATTAAAAACATCCTCACAATTCCAACCATGTCTCATATAAACTCCAGTTAAAGGATGTGTTAATTTGTATATTTTATTTTTAGATTCATTAACTTCATATATTAATTTTTGTGATTTTTTACCAATAAAAACATATATTAAATTTTCTTTTTTTTCATTTAAAGTATTCATTAAATATTCTACAAAAGGAGCCCATAATATAGTATGATTTTCATTATCACTTTCAAAAAGTCTAGTAGTTAATGGAGTATTTAATAGCAATATACCTTGATTTGCCCATCTTTTTAAATCTTTATCACGTATATACTCTTTTTCAGGATAAACAGTACGTTCTATCTCGTTAAACATGTAGTCTAATGTAATATTTATTCTATGTTCTTCTTGCATATCATCAACTAAACATGTTTTTGCTAGTGATTGAGAAAAGGCTATTCCATCTGCTGTATTGTATGTATTATATGGATCTTGTCCTATTATAACAACTTTAAGATCATCATATGAACATTCTTGAAATGCTCTAAATAAGTATCTTAATGTTGGTCCAAAATGTCTTTTATTATTAGACTCATTAAATAAATATTTTAATATATCTAAAAAATCATCTGATAGAATAAATAGTTTTAAAACATTATTCCATTTTGACTCTTTCAGTGAGTCATATAATTTATATTGTATTTCTGTTAAATCAATATCATTCATAATAATTTATTATATTTGTATATGGAAGAAAATAAAGAAGATAAAAAATATAAATATACTTATATAAAACCAGATGCAAAATGCCAAATTGAAGTTGGATCATTAATGTTTGGTAGATTACAAAGATTATATTTTTTTATGACTAGTTTATTTAAAGATAATGAATCTTTAAAAGAAGCATTAAAATTAGCATCAACTAGCCCTGAACTTAAAGATTTTCCAAAAGATAAAAGATCTGCATTTGAATTACAGACAGTAATTTTATTAATTAATGCAATTAACGAAGAGTTTCATAAAAATCCTGAAAACATTATAGTTAAAGATGAAAAAGCATCTCTAGATGTTTTAGAAAATTTAACAGGTGATATGTCATCTGAGATTTGATCCAACAAAGTCTCCTAAATCAATACAAGCTTGAATAGCTAAATTTAACTCTTCTACTGAACAATCAGCAAAAGATTTCCAATCATTATATGTATTTTCACCTACATTTCTTTTTATAACTAATCCTGCTTTATCTTTTACAAGAAATTTAACATCTTCAAAAGAATATCCTATATCATTAGCTAATACACGAATACATTTATGAACTTTTGCTAATTGTGCAAGAGTGCCATTTCCACTTGTAGCTTCCATATATACATTAATGGTTTGACCTTCTTTTAATTCTTCTACAAATTTTTTGTATAATTCTCTATTTTTACCTTGCTTATAGATCATTTTACCATCTCTTTTTACAAGTTTTCCTTCAAAAATTCCTCTCATAGTTCTAGATATTAATTTTTCTGATCTAGATAATGATTCAAAAGAATATTTAATTTCTTTTTCAACATAATCTAATTCATTGTTATAATAAGGTACTGTTTTATTACCAAAAAAAGCACCATTTATTTTTTTAATTTTTTTAAATGCCATTATAAATTTGTTGAACCAGGAAACATTTTATTAGTATATTTTCCACTTGGTTTTATGTTTAATTCTAAACATTTATTTCTTACTTTATTACCAAATTCTTTATCATTAGGAAAATTTTTTTCTAATGAAGATACATATTCTCCTAATATTAATATTTTTTGTTCATTTGATATAACAAAATCATTTGTATCTGGCATGTATACACTGTCTTTTACTTGTCTATGCTTATTTAAGTTATCATTCATTTTATTAGTTTTTAATATATTATAAATATGGGTGCAGTATGACTACACCCATATGTAAAAATATTACTTTGTTGCCATTTTTACAACTTCAGCATTCATCATCAATTTTTGAAATTTTTGTTTGTTTCCATTTAATATTTCACGAATTGCAAAATATTTTAAATCATTAGCAAAAATTTCTTCAGTAGATAACATAATTAATCTATTTATAATAGATTGTGTTACTGAATTATTTTTAGAAAAATGCAATGCATAATTAGCTAATCTTGTGCATAATACTGCAGCTACATCAGCTCTATAAGCATTATCTACTCCAATTGCTTCTTTTAAGCATGTTCTAACATGTTGATCATTTTCATGACATAACATTGTTTCTGGAGTAACTAATTTATCTAACTTATTATTAATAAATGTAGTAAACATAGTAGAAAATTCTGTTCCTACAGAACCTTCACCAATCATTTGAATCATAGGAAGATTTTCTTCAAATTTTTCAAATGAACTAATTGCATTAAAATAAGTAGTAATTGCTCTTGCATTAGTTTCTTGTGTAACTAACTCAGGATGCATTAATAAGAAATTAATACATCTACCATCTATTTCTGCATTTTCTGCCCATTTAGCCCATACATCTGCATTAAATTCAAGATTTGCAGATATAAATCTAGTTTTTTGTGCTGAATCAATTGAATTAACTAAGTAATCTCCATTATCTGGATTTGCAGTTAATATAATATGCCAGTTTTTTGGTAAAGTCCAAGAAATATATTCTTGTCTGTCAATTAACTCCATAACAGCTTGAATAAATCTTACTTCAGCTCTGTTCCAATCATCTAATAATAAAATACCACCATCTTTTTTATTAGCAATCCACTTAGGAACACAATGTCCCATTTGTGATTTACCAGTTGATTGATATCCTTTTTTCTTATAATCTTCTACAAGCTGTTCATCTGCCCATTTAGTAGTCCAATTACCACTTTTTTCATCTTTTTTAGCCATTTGAAATTGTCTTGTAGGAAATCCAACTAAATCACCAACTTCATCTATTTGTGCTAAATTTATTTTAACAAAATCTAAATTAAGATTATCTGCTAATTCTTTAATACTTGAAGTTTTTCCAATTCCTGATTCACCTACTACTTCAGTAGATACCATGTTTTTACCTTTTTCTTGTAATTCTTTGTTATTTGTAATTATGTGTGTTAAAAAATCTTGTAATTCATTAACATTTAAATTTACTGTATTATTCATGTTTTTGTTTTATTTAATTTAATTGAATTTTTGCTCCAGGAAAATCTGAAATATAATCTATATTAGATCTTTCAGATAACGCCCACAACATTCTACCTCTTGGTTTAGGATCAGGATTTGATGCCTCACCATCTGTAAAATATACTAAGCAAGAATATTTACGTTTATTTTCATTATAATAATCTATTACAGGTTGAAATGATGTTCCACCTCTCCCAGTAATTTCTATTTTACCATCTTCTGGTCTCTTATATTCTTTTATACTACTTATTCTAGTATCACATTGAATAACTGTAATTTCTACACCAGTTTTATGCATATGATGAATTTCACTAAAAAACTCAACTAGTTCATCATTACATACACTGCCTGAAGTATCAATAGCAACTAAAACATTATTTTTTGGTTTAATTTTTATTCCAGGTTGTCCTTCAAATCTTACACTTGGTTTTGTTCTTGTCTTTTTAGTAAAAGTTTTTACAGAACCTCCAATAAATCTTCTTAAATAACCTTTCCAATCAAATTTAGGAGGTTCAATATTAAATAAACCATCTATATAATCTTTAATTTCACCAGGTACATATCCTCTTCCTTTTTGTACTTGTTCAGCAACACTTTTAAGTTGATAATCAATTTGTTTTTCAACTAACTTTTTTTCAGCTTCAGATAGATTTTCAAATTCTTTCCATGTACTATGTGCATGATGAGGTACTCTAGGATCAGAACTTGAGTTACCTTCACAATTACCCATTAATTGATCTAAATAAGGGCATTTACCTTTACCATCATTTCCTGGTTGTTGTGCATCTTGAAGTTTTTTGTAATAATAATCAGTACCAGCTTTGGAATCTAAATTTAATTCTTTAAAATCTTCAATAAATAATGCTCTCATTGGAAGTTTAAGTTGTTGTTCTCTAGCTTCTTCTGGAGTATATTCTCCCGCATCAAGTTTTCTTTTAACTTCATCCATAAAGATTTTTAAATCAGCTTCATAAGTTTCTTTATCTGGATAGTTTCCTCCAGGTAAATAATCTCTATTAATATATTGATTGATTTCTAAATCAGCTGCTATATTAAATAATCTATGATCTTTATATTTATCTCTTAAAGATAAATGATGAAAAGCAATATGAAGTAACTCATGTTTTAATATACCAACTCTATATTCAGATGATAAATTTTCCCAAAATGTAGAATTAATAGCTAATTGCATATTAATACCATTTTTACTTACTCCTGCTGTATCTATTTTCTCATTCCATACTTTGTTTAATGTAATAAGAAAGAGCCCATAAAAAGGCTCTTTTAACATTAATTCTTTTGTAGCTCTTGCTAACCTATCAGTATTATTCATTTATTTCATTTTTATTGTTATTTCACATTTTTTTAAAAAACTATAACCATAATTACATAAAAAAGATTCTATTTCTTCTTTAAATTGTTCTAAAACAAAATCTTTTTCTTCATTAGTTTTACAAATATTATAAAGATTTTCAAAAGAAAAAGAACATATTAACCTATTATTTTTCGTATAAATTATAGAAGTTAAATTAGGATAATCATCTTTTATACTATATATATTATGTGAAAGACTAAGATTTTTTACTAGAAGTAACACATACATTCTTGATTTTTTTAAATCAGACTCTTCTAAAATAGATAATGCTATTTTTTGAGAAGGTTCATCTTCTGAATATAATAATTTTTTAATATCATTAAAATTATCTTTGTTTATTATTGTTTTTTCATTAATCATTTATTTTAAGTGTTTTAAGCATCCATTTTTTTGGACTATTTATATTATCTATCCATTCTTTTGCAGAAGGTATGTAGTTGTTACAATCTTCTTTTACATGTTGTTCAGCAACATATCTAGTATAAACTGTTTTACCATCTGAATTAGTAAAAGATATTCCAAATGTTTTTTCACATTCAAATATTCCTTCACTATGATGTCTAAACAAACGATGTTTACTATGCCCTATCCAAGCTTTAGTTTCATCAAGCCAGTTATGAATATGCATATAATCTTTTTCTTGACCTCCCCATTTTTTTACTGAAGATTTTGCATGTATATTAGGATGTGCCATTATTTATTTTTTTTGATGTGAATTCCAATCTACAAAAGTTGAAGTTTTTCCTTTATAAGATTCATTTTGAAAATCTACAATTCTTATATTATTATCTACTTCATAATTTCCTGTATCAGTATAAATAGTTACAGAACCATGACCTCCTTCATTATTATACCAATCAGAAACATGTTCTAAAATAGTATCTACTTTATCTTCTAATATTTCTTGTATATTATATATACTATCTACTATATCATCATCAAGATGACTTATATCAATAATTTTATCTAAACTATCAAAATAACAAATATCATCTATTGCTCCATCATCTCCACTTCCTTCATATTCAAATACAATTTTAGATATGTTTTGATCTTTTAATTTAAATAATGATATATCTATTTTTAATTCTGAATTAATTGATTTTATCATAATTTCTTTTCAATTTTTTTAAGTTTATCAATGTATCCTGGATCCATAGCATATGGTAAATCAACTAAAAAAGAATAATAATTTTTATCCTTTTCTAATTTTGTATATTTTAAATATATTTGATAATAATAAGATTTAACACTATGTTTCCAATCAGTAAATACTTGAGGAACTTGTTTTTTATCAATTCTTTTTGTTAAACCAAATATATTTTCAAAGTTTTTACACCATAAAGATTTATACCATCCTGTTTCTAAAATAGATTGAGCAACAATAATATTTTTATGTTCTTCAGCTATGTTATATTTATTAAGTTCTAATCTAACTTCATCAGATGTTTGACTTTTAATATTAGTTACTAATAGTATCATTACAAATAACATCCATAATGCAAATAACCACATTCCATATATTTCTATAAATTTTATAATTTTATTTCTCATTTTTTTAATTTTTTTCATAACAATTTTTACAAACCCATACAGCCATTAATATCATATCTTTAGCTTGTTTAACTTCATTACATGCAAAACAAGTTCTATGTTCAAATGATAATTTATGATTTTCATTGTCTATTATTTTACTTTGATTTTTTTTTCTTTTAGCCATTTTTTAATTTTAAGTTAAATTATTCCAATATCTTATTATACTTTTTAGCATAGGCATAACCCAAAAAAATGGTATAAAAAATATTAAGAAATCTTTTTTAGATCTAATGACTCTTATATCTTTTTTATATTCATCTGAATTATTTTCATAATCAGTCACTATTGTAGCAAGTAATACAATTATTTGAATTGTTTCTACTATTATTAATGTTATTATTATACTATTCATCTTTTTTTTGGTTTTTATAATCAAGAAAAAATCCTATACCCACAATAAGATGCATTCCTATTGAGGCAAGGATTTCATGTATGTCTTGATAAATGTTATTTGATAAATGGATATGTCCAACAATCCAGAATGGTATTGCTAAGTTTTGACTAATCCAAATAATAGTAAATTTTAGAAAAGATTTCACTTATCTAAATTTGATCACCTTTTTCGTCTAAAATTGAATTACTTTTTAAATTAGTTTGTAAACCTTCAATAATACCAAGTACTCTTGCTAATTCAGGTTCACTATCTTTCCATTGAAATTGATCTCTTAAATCTTCTGCAAGCTCTGTTTTCTTTTTTATGGCGTTTTCTACTGTACCATAATAAGTTTTATCTATGTCTTTTAGCATTTGTTTTCCTACCCAAATACCTTCTAAAAAATTAGGGTCTTTTTTACTCATCTTCGTCAAAATATTTTTTAATAAAAATTATAACAGAATCATATGCAGTATTTATATCATTAGATAATACCCAATAATCTAAATTTTCAAAAGATTTTTCAATTAATTCAACATCTGAATCAGGTGTCAACTCATCAAATAAAACATCACCAATTTGTTTAAATACTTTATTTAATTCATTCCAATCATTATTATATCCAATATTTATTTTAGATGGTGTTTTACCTAAAAAGTTTTCAATTAATTTTTGATTTTTTCTTACTTCTTTATTTTTACTGAACAACATTCCATTATTTTTATACATTTTTCAAATTCATCTCTATCTGAAAAATAAGTTAATACTTTTTCTATATCTTTATCATTATAATTATTAGGATCAAAAGGATAAAAAATATAAGAATCTTCAGTTTTATATATAATATCATCAAGAGCTTGATTAATGTTTTCATATTCACCAGTTAATAACTTGTAAATATTATTCATTGCTTTTTCTTCATCATATATAGGATCTTCCATTTGAAAACTGTATAGTTATATAAATTTAAGAAAAATAATTAAAATTCATCAGGATCATACCAAGATATTTTAGATTCTTCAAATCCATCTAAAGCATCTTTAACCCATTTTACATCAATTGTATTTTTATAACATAAAATATGTATTATAGCTTTATCATCTGGATTAAGTCTTAATAATCTACCAATTCTTTGTGAGCTTTTTCTATTATTTCCGTATGCATGCATAATAATTCCTTCTTTCAATCCAGGTATATTAACACCTTCAGATAATTGAAGTACACAAGATAATTTATTTATCTTTCCTTCTTTAAAATTATTTAAATTTAATTCTGATTCTAGATTACTTGAATGATAACTATGAGAGCATAAGTTATCTGCTTGTTCTTGAAAATTTGCAAATAAAATACATTTTTCATTTGATTCATTAAGTAATTTTTTTGCATACACGGCTTTGCTTGGAAATGCTTGCATATCTTTCATACGCATTACGCTAGATATTTGTCTTTGTTTTCCTGTTTCAGACTGATTATATCTATTACTCCAATAATCATATGATTTTATTTCAGATGTATACCAGCTTCTATTTTTACTAGTTTTTTTCATAGTATTATTACTATCTAATTCTAGTAAATGAACAATTACTTTATAATCATTAAGAATTTTATCATTTACAGCTTCATCTGTTATATAAGAATAAACAATAGGACAATATTTATCTACCATCTTACCTTTTTCAGTATATTTATTTTTTGGTGGTGTACCAGTTAAACCAACAATTTTGCCTTGGAAAGCTGAAAGCCATTTATTATGATTTTGTAATAAGCTATGACATTCATCTAAATATATTACATCATAATTTAAATTTTGTTTAACTAATGATCTATATGTGCTGAATGTAATATGATCTAATAAATATTCTAAATTAAATTTTTTTGCATCATCTATCCAGGATTTAAATATTGATTTTTTTGGTGCTACAACTAATGCTTTTACATTATGTTTATTTGTTTCAAATGTTGGTGTTTCATTAAGATAATTATATATTTTTAAAAAATGTTTTAATGCAATTAAGGTTTTACCAACACCCATTGAAATACCTACACCAGCTCTTTTATAATTATTTAATGTAGAAAGAGCTTCTTCACCTACTGTATCTTTAGTTTTTATCATTTCTTTTAGTTTTAATAAAATAATATTTTATATCAACATATATAGTTATTAGTTGATTAGCAATATATGGCAACGCAATAAATATTGATATTGCTGAAAATATTATTCCAAATATTATATATATAGTACTTGATGATGCCAATAATATACTACCTAATTGAAATAATAAAATAGTTAATACACCAATATTAAAACCTTCTCTTCTTGATTGCTTTTTAGTTTCAATATGGTTTTCTAATATTCTTTCATTAATTAAATCAATTAATTCATCTTCTTTATGATTTATGCTTTCATTTATGATTTTTGTAAAATCATTTGCTTCTTTTTCTCTATTAATATGACATTCACAATTTTCTTTTGTTTGTGTGCAAATTTGACAATCTTCCATTTGTTAGTTTTTTAATTTTTTTTAATAATTTTCTTTTTTCCTGATCTAATTCATAAGCTTTATGATATGAATCAGGTGTATCTGCTTCAATATGTTCATCTATTTTTTTATTGAGTTCAAAAACCATCATAGTTAAATACATTTTTTTAGTTAATCCATATCTACTTAAACTTTTAAACTTTATAGAAGAAATTAAATAACCAAATATAGTTCCTACTATAAATGATAATGTATAGAATAGCAAACTTACAGTCATCTTATTTGAGATTTAATAGAACAAATTCTAACATATAAATTCATATTAAAACTTCCATTATTATTTTTAGTCCAAAAACTTATCATATCGCTTAATTCTACAGCTTTTCTTTTTTTTACTTTTTTCATTTTATTTTAGATTTTCTGAAACCTTTTGAAGTTGCATCAATTGGATTGTTTTCTATCCAGGTATGACAGTTTCTACAAACAGCCATCCATTCATCACATAATAAATAATTTGAACCTCTACCTTTTATATGATGAATTTCAGAAGCTTTAAGGGAACAATTATGAATTGCTGCTTCACACATAGGATGCTTATCTAAATATATTTTTCTTAATTTAGAGTATTCTTTTGTTTCTTTAAGTTTTTTATCTGAAAAAGCTTTTATACGTTTTTGTTTTACATCTTTTTTAAGTGATAATGTACTCATCCAACAATATTTACAATATTTTTTTCCTAAATGATTTTTCCAAATAGGTTTTTCTTGATTGCATTTGTTACATGTTTTCATCTGGATCTTCATCATCTAATAAATTATCTGCATTTAACAATTCGTCAATATTTTGATTTAAAACATCAAATTTAACTTTTTTCACCATTGCTGGATCAGAATCATTTATGATATCATATATTGGACTTATTTTACTTAAAATTCCTTCTAAATGATTATACTTACCACTATTTAAAACTTTTTCTAATATATCCTCATTAAATGTTTGAAAAAATGAAAAGTCTTTTCCCAGAGGTCCCTTAATAACATGTTCAATTCCTTTATTTTCTATTATATCATCATAATGATTTTTAATTTCACTTAAATAAGTATATATAAATACCCATTCTTTATTGTTTAATTCTTTAAATTTCATATTTCATAAAAATTATTAACTAAAATTCCTTCTTTTATAAATAATTCTATAATTTCTTTTTTACTAATTTTTAATTCTTTAAATGTTTTTTTACAAATATAATTAGAATCAATAATATCAAAATTTCCTATTCTATGATTAGGAAAATAAAATTTTAAGAAATTATTTAAATAATTGTTTGCTTTAGCTTGTTTATATAAATTTAATGATTTTTGTGCTTTTATATTTACTTTTCTAATTCTTTTTTTCTTTTTTGGATGCATTTTTAAAATTTCTTCCTCTGAAAAATGTTTTAATCCATATAATGCTCTTTTATACAATTGATTTTGATTTTCATTAAAAACATGTGTTTTAGTAACTGAAATCTTATCTATTTTTACATTATCATTTAATTCTTGGAAACTTTTAAGTATTGTTTTCATGTTTTGTTGTTTTAAAATAATACAGGGGAGGACACGCCATACAGCCCTCCCTTAGTAATTCAGTGATTTTGGCCTACTGAAACTGTATTTATAATTTATAATTCAAAATTGTCATCAGCTATTTCTTCTTTACTAGCTTCTTTTACTTTTTTATCTTTTTTAAGATTTTCTTTTCTTTTGTTTATTTCATCAGATAATTTTTTATTATTTGCTTCTACGATGTCATCAACATTAGTATGTTGTTCAAACTTATCTAATTCTTGACCAGTTTGATCATAAAAACATTTTCTATAAATTGGTTGACCATCCACACAGCATACTATACCTGTTTCACCAGCTATTTTATAATGTCTTTCAGGTTCATGATCTGAAAAAGGCTCTAATTGTTCAATTATAACAATATTACCCTCTAATTCTTGACCATTAAATAATTCTAACTCTTTGAGTTCTTCAACTGTACCTGCAATTAATGCAGAAAGTTTCTTTTTTTTGACCCATCCATTTCTTGAAAAAACAATTTTTGATTGTTCAAAACGAATATGTCCATATTCTGGGTTATTTTTTGATACATTAACTACTGCACCTGCTTCATTAGCAGTTACCTTAACTTTACTATTCATATATGTATTGTTTGTGATTAATTCTTAGATATCATCTCTTTGAAAATCCTTATCATTAAGTTTTTCAATTAGATCATCAGACTTTTTATCAGGTTTGCCTGGTTTATTTATTATAGATCCATAATGAGGATTATTAATCTCATCTCCATAATATTTATTTCCTTGTAATTGATGTAACTCTAAGTCACTAAAAGATAAATAATCTTCTAAAGACATTTCAACAGTTCTTCCATCAGGCATTTGATATAACATAATTATACCAAATATAAATAAGAAATATTACTTAATTACTTAACTAATATTTTTTTTAAAAATAAATTTGATATATATAGTTATAATTTATTTTAAAATTTCAATTTCTTTAACAATTTCTCCATTGTTAATGATAACTAAAGTATTGCTTTCATTTCTTTTTATTGCAACTCTTAAGTTTGGAGTAAAAAATTCTTTACCATCCTTAACATATACATAAGCTATATCAGGATGTTCTTCTTCTACTTCTTTTACTATTTCTTCTATTGACATAAATAATTTTTTAAAAAAAGGGTGAAATTTCTTCCACCCTTAAAACAACAAAACATCTATTTAGATTCAGAATATCTAGGTAATGACCACACATAGTGTTCATCATCTATTATATCCATATTATGGAGTTCTTCTTCTAAATAAATATCATAACGTTCAGTATCAACTGTTCTTAACATTAATTGAGTTGGTGTTTCCACTTCACCCAATAATATACTTTTAAGAATAGCTGGACTGAATCCAGATACTAATCCTACATTAGTATCAAATTTATTCACAGGAACATTACCAATTCTTCCATTAACATTCCAAAATATAATTTCAGGCATTTTATAACCTGATTTTTCATATTTCATTTTAATAGATTCAAAATTAGTATATTTAGCATTACATGCTTCATCAAATTCCATATCACTTATAATAAGTAATTTAGTTGGCATTTCATACACTGGAATATTTTCACGTATTGCAGAGTCAAGTATTAAATCAAATGTGGCAAATAAATTAGTATTCATTCCCCAATTTGCAGATTCAATAGACTTCATATTGTAATAAAGATTTTTTCCATGTGTATAACATAATTCAGGAGTTTCACTAAATGTTAAAAAAGCATCTTTAAAAATACCTTCATTTCTTTCAGATATATAAAGCCCTAAAGATACAGATACAGACATAGGTAGTCCAATCATAGAACCACTAACATCACATACAGGTAATATTCTTTCTTTACAATTTTCCATATAATTAGGAAGAGCTTGCCATTGTGCTTGAACAGCATCAATAACAGATTTATCAACATTACTAATTAATTTATCATATAAATTATGAGGAAATATTACAGATGCATTTATTTTTGTAGGATCTTTTAATGCATCTTGTATAAAGTCATTAAATCTAGTTCCATCATTTTTAATAAATGCATTTCTATATTTATTCATAGCAATTGAAGGAACATGTGAATAATTAATTTTATCAAATTCTTTATTACACATTTTAGTTTCAACAACGTTAGTTAATTTAACTAAAATTTTTCTAAACTCTTTTGGAGTCATATTTAATTCTTTATGCATTTTAACAAACCACGGTCCTGATCTTGGATACCATTTTGCTAATAAATTAACATCATGTAAAGGATCATTGTGTCCAAATAATTCTTTTTGTACAAAAAAATCAGCAAGATATTGAATATGGCTATGATCATTATGATTACATATTTCAAAATAATCTTTCCAATAACCATATTTATCTATAGAATTAGATATTTTACAAGGAAGAACTTTATTAAATTCTAAGAATTTACAAATAATTTGAAATATTCTTTTTTCACCTGCACCTCCTCTACAATCTCTTGCCCAAAGAAGTATTTTATAAGCTAATAATACATCTTCATTATATGCTTTAAAAAATATTCTAATAATATCTTCTTCATTTATATTTCTAGAAGCTCCCGCTAAAAAGAAAAAATCAAGATTTGCATTTAATGATGTTGAATGTGTTAATGCACCATTATTAGTAGTTGCATTATTAATTTGAATTGCTTCAAGTAATGTTTTCATAAGATAATTAAATTTTTAAGTGTGTGTGTTTATAAATAATTTTTAGTTTATTAGTTTCAGAATAAATTCTTACTAACATCTCAAACCACGTGAAGGTTAACTATATATTGAGACATATTGAAAAGAGTGTATTATTTTTTATAATAATAGTTGAGTTCTACAGAATACATGTAAATTATCATAAGATAATTAATACACTCTTTTCAGGTTACACACTTATATTATCTATATATGTGCTGACGTATTCTTTATTTAACGAACTCTTTAATTTTGATTCTTACAAATTAGATTTGCGTTTGTATTTATATAGCTTTTATTGCTGTTGCTAATTTTTAAAATCAAAAAAAAATTTAATAGTGTTAAGAAGTAAGAGTGCAGACTCCAGGATTTTACCCTATCAATATCTTAAGCTATTGATGCTGCCTTTTTATTTTTCGTTAGAGTTAATTTATTTTGACTCTTACTTCTTTGCCCACAACAGAGACTTCTCTCATTTCAGCTTTGTTTCACTGATGTTATGGGACTAGTAAAAATAAGTCAGGAGGTCTATTGTGAGTTTATGCTTGGATTTCATTTAAAGGTCACTGTACCCTAGCCCAAGAACTTCTTCTTTGAATCATAAACCAATAGATTATCTCTACTTATACTACAGAAGTACGTGTTCATTCTGCAGGGATTAAATTTAAACGCTGTAAGGGATGAGTCCTACGCCACCTTACATTAAGAAATAGTACCATCATTTAAAGGACTGCCTTATCCTACGTTTTATATTAAATAAATCACTCACCTGATTAGGATTGGTGCATAAATGCTATGTAGTCTCATCAGTATTGACTACACCCGATTGCTATTCTTGTGATTTAAAATTAATAAGGCATCTTCACAAATAGATTTCATTTAATAATCCTCTGATGGATTAACCTTGTTTATCTTAATCTTCAAGTCCTATCTCTTATTTCCCCAAGAAACTTATGTTAAATTAACAAAATGAGATAGGATATTGAAGATAATTCTTTTTAGTTTTGGGCTTTAACCAACATAGCTTTTCACTGCTAAAAAGAAATTATTAATTAGAGAAATACAATAAACTCTAAGTAAACGTTTATATGTATAAAGAACTTTTTTGTATTTTTTAATTAGAAGAATATTCTTCTCCCTGTTTTTTCATTTTATCACAAAACTTTTGTAATGTGTATGAAAGTTTAGGTAAAGACTTAGTAGTATTTGGTTGAACAAATATCATTTCTTTTTTCTTATTAAGTTTAATACCATATGTATCTCTGACATTTGAAACAACTTTTTCAATATCTTCAGAATTAATATTATCAAATGATAATGTATTTACTATACATTTAGATCTTTTAGGTTTACTAATAGTAATATTATCACCATTATCATTTTTAAATCTTGTTATTTTTTGTTCTACTTCTTTAAAGAACGGTTTTGCTATGTGTATTTTTACTTTCATTGTTTTTAATTTTTATTTATATTTACCATATCTGCCATTATATTACAAATTGCATCTCCCATACTAACATCTCTGGTTTCTAATTTTTCTAATTGTTCATCATTTAAATAAGTTATGTCACCATATGTAACTATTATATTAGGATAATGCTCTTCTTTCTCTTCATCCCAAGATTTATAATTTTCTTTTTTATAAGAAGGATTATTAGTCCATACATCAACAATACCATTGTCACCATAGTACTCATCACATAATAATGATACAGTAGCATAGTTATTATGTTCTGTATATGTGTTAGACCCATAACATCTTAAATTAGTAATGTATTTATAGCCATCAGATATTAAATGTAATTCATGACGTTTTTTATATTGTAAGTCAAGTGCTTCATTATATTCTGCAAGTAGTTTTTCAATTTTTTTCATGTTTTGTTTTGTTTTGAGAGAGCTGTTAAACTCTCTCTTGTAAATTTATATTAATTCTTTTGCAATATAATCAACTAATGTGTCATATTGTTCTCTATCTATTTTTTCTAATAAATATTTAAAAATATTAGGATAATATGTTATTGGAGAACATAGTGTTGTAGCACCACTTATAACTTGGTGTGCTAAATTGTATGCTATTTCACATTTACTATAATGATTCATATCCATAACTTATCGTATTAATTCACGAACTCCTTCTTCAGTAACATCATCAATACTATGAAAGCCATATTTTTTAGCCACTTTTTCAAGATGGTTTACAGCTTCCTGGTATTGATTCATATCTAAAGTATCAGGATCCCATTGATTATATATTGCAAGACAATATCTTATTCTTTCTAATTCATTCATAACTAGTAGTTTTTTCTTTATTCCAAAATAATTTTTTATATAACGAATCTATATTCATTTGAACACTAAAAGTATTTGTATGATTATGTGAAGGTGTTAAAATTATGTCGTTACATTCAGATGCAAGATCACTACTATTAGAAAGGGATGATGGTACAATAGCAACAATATGATTAGTATTAATCATTATTTTACTCTTAGTGTCATCTCTTAAATCAATTTGAGTTAGTGTAATAAATTTGTTATAATGTTTCATTGTTTTGTTTTTATTCATATGGATATATCTCATCATCAGCATGAGCAATATCAATATCATTTATAATGTCTTCTCTAAACATCTTGTTTGCTTCTTGTTCTGCAAATCTTCTTGGATTAAATTCTTCTTTTGGGATATCAAACTTATCTAAGATACAAGAAGGAACTTCTGTAAGCCATTTAGAATCTACTTTATCTTTCATAATATCTCTAGAAGTATGATTACTTCCTATTATATCATCATACAGATTCTTCATAGAATATCTAAGGTTTTCTATTTCAACCAAGAAGTTTGAATAGTTTAATTCTTTTTTATTTTGTTCCATTTTTAAAGGTTTTGGGATGCTATTATACTCAAACACTCTATATACTACTATAAGAGCATAGATAAGACTGTGAAAGCAGTGTGTTGTTGTTTATAGCTATATTATAATATATAAGTAGTAGTATATTCTTATTATTCATTATTGTTAAGTATGTATTAATAAGTGTATATAGAGCTCTCCATCACAAAGCACTACGTAAAGTATAGATATTTGTGTTACAAAGTGCTTTGAATTACAAAGTAGAATGCTTTATTGCACTTTTATACGTAACATTTGAGACAGTGAGTAATTAATCTACGGTGCCACGTGAGTTTTAATAAAAAAGAGCTAGGTATTTCTACCTAACTCTATTATATCATCTACTATTTCTTCTTAGCAGTACTCTTCTTTACCTCTCCTGATAAATCAGCCTCTTCAGCATCTGCTTGATCTAGGATGTCTTGAACATCACTTTCATCTTCAGCTGAACTATTTTCAACAATAGGATTTGCTACTTGTTGAACTGGTGCTACAGAAATTCCTAATAGCATCTGTGCAGCCTGCGCAGCAACAGCATCTCCAAATTTTCCTGAACCTGCACTATCCACTTGAGAACGCAATTTTCTAGTTTGATCAGTATTTGCAACAACTTTATCATTTTGAGTTATTTTAATTTCTCCGTTATCTCCAAAATAACTTGTGCTGAAATATAATGGAACATCTGTTTCATTATCAGTTCTAAAGTTATCTCCTTGAACTTCTTCATATCTTTTCAGTCCTGCAGGAGAGCCTTTGATTTCATAAACAAAAACGTCTGTTACTGTTCCTTTTGTCGCGTTATACTTTGGATAACAACTTTGGTAAGTGGCTTTAAGCCTTGTTTCATTTTGTGCCATTGTTTTTCAATTTTTAAATGGGTTTATATATATTTAATTGCCTATAATCATTTATAAGCGTAATATAAATAAGGAGTTGAAAAGAAGGTAGGAATTGTTGAAAAGAAGGTAGTTGTTTAAAACAAAGTTCATTGACTTTAACTGTAAAATAAAAAAGAGAGTATTTCTACTCTCTTATTGTTTAGCAAGCTGATGAAAGTTGTGCTTCTCCAGCTTCTTCTACAGGAGTGTGTAGGTGAGCATCAACCTCTTGAATCAGGTTAACAGTTCTATGAAATGCTGTAAAGTCTTCACAAGCTTTTACAAGAGCTTCTATAGAACGTGCAGAACTTATGTTTACCTTAAGATTTCTCTTAATTTCATAAAGATCACCAATAGGTAATAATTTAGTAAGTCTATTAAGAACTTCTAAATCTACTAAAGCTAATTCTCTATGATGATCAGGTGTTACATCAACTACTTGTGCACCATTAATTTCAATCCATTTTATGTCTTCTACCATTTTATTAATATTAAAGAGAAGGCTATTGATGCCTTCTCATTTTGTTTCTTAATCCTTTAAGCTCTTTAAAAGATTTAATCTTTGGCAATTTTATTTTTTTGGGTTTATTTGCCATAATGCAAGTGTTAATTGCTCCCATTGCATATTCTCTATTTGGTGAGAAATGCTCAACATTGTTAATTGTGTATATGTACATCTATTAAGTATTAATTAAACATAATTTAAATAAGGAGTTGTAATTATATAAAAAAAGAGAGTGTATTATCACTCTCTTGTAAGTTAGAAACCTAATTCATCTTCTGTTATTTCTGGCTTTGGCTTTTTCTTAACAGGGTCAAAGCAATTTAAGTATAAAGCTCCATGTCCTAAAGCAGATGTAGGAATGACATCAAGAACTATTTTCATATTTCCTTCTTCATCCTTTATGATTGCACCACAATCTATCCAGATACCTTTACCATCTGCAGTCTTGATGGATTTTCCTTCTGCATCTCTTTTACAAAAGCAGATTTTTTTTACTCTTCTATATCCCATTTTATTAAATTTTAAGGGTTAAACATCATTTATATAAGGAGTTGTTAATGTTATTTATAGTTGATTGACTTCCCCTGTTGTTTAAAAATAAAAAGAATACCTATTCAGGTACTCTTTTTGTTCTTATAAGGAATATTTTGCTAGAATGATCACCAATAGAAACACAGTTCTGAATCTTCAGAGTGTACTCATGTTTCCATTGATTGATAATCTTTTTCACTTCTGGATCAAGTCCAGACACAATTTTAAATTCCCAAGTTTCTTTTCCCATAGCAAAAAAGTTTAAAAGTTACCATATATATGAAGAGTTGTTTCTAAAAACATAGGGGGGTCCCCCAAAAAGTTTTTCAGAATTTTTTTTGTTGTAATGACCTCATGAAATTGTCTTGTATATTACTAGGATTTACGTAAAAAGAAATATGTGCCCAGTGGGGGGTTTATTTTTAAGATTTTTTTATTATCTTTATGCATATTCCAAAATTTTATATAATTAATAAAAAAAATGATATCATTGGTGTTACTTATTACTGCAATTGTTTTGTTGTATGTGTTATTGCCTTTAGTTTGTTTTTATATGTTAATTAAGTATTTGATTAACCAAAATACCAGAGCATTTGTAGTATGGGCCTGTAAGACTGCTAGATCAATTGATGTTTTCTTTAATGTTATAGGTGCAGATGTAATGATTGATACACTTATTAAGAAGGGTGGATATAAGTTTGGAAACCAAAAAGAAACTATTTCTTCTGTTATAGGAAAGAATGATAGAATGGGAACATTAACTCGTTTAGGAAGATTTCTTAGATGGTTATTAGATAAGATTGAAGAAGATCATTGTAAAGATGCTATCAATGATGAGCTTACTAATACTTTTAAATAAGGTTATTTTTTTGTATATTGATAGTACCATGGAGGCAACTAGAATAACATTAGAACAAGGTAAAAAATCAATTACTGTAGAGTTTGATGAAAAAGATGTTGATTTTATTGTTTTTATGGATCTTATTAGGATTATAGTTAAAACAAGCAATTACACAAAAGAAGAAATTAATGATTATGTTCTTGATTGGGCAAAACATATAAAAGCTACCTATGAAAATTAAATTATTAATATTATTATTAAGTATTATGCATATTGTTAATGGTCAAACATTTCCAGATACAGTTGCATATGATCAAATGGAAGGTTATACATGGTCAGGAAATTGGTGGGTAGGAGCTGCTACAACAGGATTTTTTAGTAATGCATCTAAATCTGCACCAGCATCTGCAGTTATATATGGTACAGGAAATGCAAATGATGAATACGATTGGTATAGTTTACCTAATATAGATACATTAGATCCAAACCAAGAGTATAAGGTTCAACTTAATGTTGGTTCTTATAGATTTACATCAACAGGACCTAACTCAGGAATTGATGCAAGTGACTATATAGATGTGCAAGTTTCTACTGATGGTGGATTAAATTATCTTTCAGAAGTTAGAATAACTGGAAATAATAATGCTTATTGGGATTTTAATTCTAAGACTGTTAGTAAGGTTGTTAATGGTAATGTAGATATATACACACCAGCAGGAGGAGGAGATAGAACCTTGGCTGGAGATGGATATTCTATTATAGAATTAATTTTTCCGTTAGGAACTAG
>JAAHTG010000118.1_pt1 | contig 76207 bp, 78 predicted proteins | sample 6116081 | NCBI WGS metagenome assembly JAAHTG01 (sample SAMN13939989, study PRJNA603662) | sponge metagenome | isolation source: marine sponge | host: Mycale hentscheli | place: New Zealand | collected 2005 | reverse complement strand
CCTGGTTCCGGGTTGGGGGTCCGAATACTCTGACAATATCATCCATGTAAATACCTTCCAGTTCACCCTGCCTACTTCCACCCACAAAAGGTAAACCTCTCTGGGGTGTACCAACTATAAAACTTCTAGGTTGTAACTCGAATTCTAAGTCTTCTAAATCCCAGTCTGAATAAAAAGGGTCGTAAGATTCTATAAATAATGAAAATAACATATCCATTAATTTATGGTTACTATCAAAACCAAACAACTTAGCCTCACTTTTTATTAACCTTTGTAGGGTTCCAGTAAATTTATAGGTGTCTGCTTGACCTGGGTTAGTTAACCTACCATCTTCATGAATGGAATCTAGGTCTTCTACCATTTGTATACTCATTTTAGGTCTAATGTGTCTAAATAATTGTTGTATAGTTTTAATATTGTTCATTTAAATATAAATACCTTAACTCTTTATTAAAATTTTTATTCTATCCAGTATATTTATAGTATAATAAAATCATTATCACAAACAAAAAAGAAATGAAAAAACAATTAGTTAATGAAGATATAAGAAAAATGCAGTCCTTGATTGGTTATGATAGGTCTAAAACTTTAACAGAAAATAAAGAAGTAAATAAGAGTTCACAACTACTAAATGAGGCGGATGTTATGAGTATGGCTAATGCTGCTGGTTGGGGTGCATTAGCAGGACAAGTAATCCCAATCCCAGGAGTTAACGCACTACTCGGTGCTGCTGTAGGTGTTGGTGTTAGTTATTTATATGACGTTTTTGGACCTAAAGGTCAAAATCCTGTATGTGATGAAATTTTAAGTCCTGGTACTTTTGATACAGTAACGGAAGGTTTGGAACTGATGGCTACAACAGCTGGTCTAGATAAAGATTTTTTAATTGACAAAGTAAAAGTAATTTCATCTTCAACAGCAGACGCATATCAAGGAACATTGTATGAAGCTATGGATGGTGGGGGTACCGATTATGACGCGGTATCTACAGTATTCTCAAAACTACCAACAGTTTACGATGTTACAAGAGTGAGTGATGAATTCGGTTATCAAGCCGGTAGTTCAATGTTTGCATCTAGTGATAAAGAAGACTTAAATACTTGGATTAACGAAGATATGAGTGCAAGTAATAAATCAACATACGCTTGTCAACCAATTATGGAGTTACCATATATTAATTTTAATGGTAAAACTTATGGACTAAACGAAATGGAAGAAGGTGGTGGATTTTATCAAGCTGTTGCGGAAGTAATAGCAGAAGCTGTAGGTATTAAAGAAGCGGTAGAGAGAGAATCTAACTGGTCCGAAAAATACTCTTGTGTTGTTAATTTTGAAGGAGCTGAAAAGGTTGAAAGAAGTGATGGAACTACAGCTTATATGATTAATGGTGACGCGTTCTTTAACAATGGAAGAAGAAGTAAGGATGGAAAAATGGTTAACTATTCTTGTGAGGACCCTATGTTTACAGCTAATCCTTTAAGAGAAAAATTTGAGGGGTACCCATGTGTTCAAAAAGAAATAGACGACCCAACTAATACCGTAGTAAGTCCATATAAAAAAGATGATAGAAAAGTATTATTCAAAAAAGAAAACGGTGATTTATTTTTAGCTACCACAACAGGAATGGGAATAAAAGTAATTGACGGAGTTAGACAAGGACCAGCAAAAATAGTTTGTCCAGACGATATAGATATAAACATAGGGGATGTCGAAGATGTAGATATAGAACTAAGTGAGACTATTTTTATGAAGGAATCTCGTAATCGTTTTATTTTTGAACAAAGTTTTTCAGGTATAGGGTTAGAAACAGGAGACGAAGAAAAAGATACTGAGGATTCTGGTGGTGGAAGCTCATCTGGTGGTGGAAGTTCTTACACAAGAACTGATTTAGATTATTCTGATGTCTTATCTTGTAATGGAGAACTTAAAAAAGGTGATAGAGGTCAAGCAGTTAAAGATGTCCAAGAAAGATTAAACAAAGTTTCAGCAGTTACCCCTAAATTAAAAGTAGATGGTATATTCGGTTCCAAAACTGAAACAGCCATTAAACAAGCTGGAGGTACGGGAGTGTTTAATTGTGAATTAGCTAAAGCATTAGACGCTGAAACTAATACACCTGAAGATGATGTAGCTGGAGAAGAAACCGAACAAGAAGAAGAAAAAGCAATAGAGTTAGAAATTAGTCAAATAAATACCCAAGAAGAAGCTAAAGAAGCTCTGGAGGATACTAAACAAGAAATTAAAGATTTAAAACAACAAAAGAAAGATATTAGAAAACAAAAAAGAGGACTAAAGAAAATAAAAAGAATGTGTAAAAAATATCCTAATTTAGAACAGTGTCAAGACACACAATCTTTACAAGAATGGTATCGTAGATAAAAAAAAGTAATTAATATATGAAAAAGTTAAAAGAAATATTTTCAAAGGTAACAAGTTGGGTAGACTCGAAAGGGTTTTCCGCTTTAGCCTCTCTAGGAATTGGTGTTGGTTTATGGGTATTTGGATACAAAATTTACGCAGGAATTGCATTTGGTGTATTCTTAACCAGGAACTGGGACCTTTTACGAGGATGGTTAAAAAAATAAATTAAAGAAAAAGGACTTAGGTCCTTTTTTTTATGCCATAACGTAATATATTTATATGTATGTTACAAATTTTAGAGTCAAAAAATAAAACACATATATTATCTAAAAAACTACCTGTAGACTTAGATAATAGACTTTACAGTATGATTCACCTAATAGGTGGAATGGACTTTAGAGACGTTATAAGATTTGCAAACAACGCAAGTTTTGACCAGGTAACAGAACTACAACAGAAAGTAGAACAATTCCCATCAACAATGGATGAAATAATGCCATATGTAGGTGGTTTTCAGTACCTCAAGGATTCAAAAGAATACGCTGAAATTTTAGATTTAATATTTAGTCCTAACCCAGAAAACTTATATGAAGATGTGGAAGTAGGACATGACGGCCTATACAATACAGACACTAACCCCTATTTCACTCAATATATAACACCAGAATTAAAAAAGATATTATTTAAAATGTGGGATAAAAAAGGGAAACCTGGTTACACAGATTTAAAATTGTTGGGGGTCGATTCCGAAGAACTGTTTAAAGACGAACCATTCGCGAATGTTCCCGATATTATAATGCCTGTATTAATGATAGAATGGATAGGGGGTATTCAAAATACAGAATTTGCTAAAAATAAGAATTTTGTGACATGGGAAGGTGATACACAAGGAAGAGGAGATGGGGTAATAAGCTTTAGAGTAGAACCTACAGGTTTTGATTATTCATTTGATGAACAAGAAAATTTTGGTGATGCGGGTTATTCGTGTTGGTTCTTGAAAATATCAATTAAAAAAGATTCTATTGTACCACGTAGTTATATCACGAGTCCAGGAGCGGACAAGTTAGAGTGGCAAGGAGGTGAGGTAGTATTAGGAACAGATGTGAGGAATAGGAAGACGCAGGGTGGATTTATAAAAATAACTAATTTATTTCCACCAGAGTACCTTAATAAAGAAATGTCCCATAGAGATTACACCAACTCACAAATGGACCTTATAGAAGGAATGTGGGAAAGTTACACAGATTTAGCTTGTGAGTACTTCTGTAGTTTTTGTAGTGTAGAGGTGGTATTAGTTTAAATCGTTTGAGTGAACCCACTTAAATCCAACAACAGCTGATTGGGATTATCGTTTTTAATTTTTCTTATATATGTGGTTCGTTCCTTTCTTTTTTTAATAGTTCTAGTGTGAGCCTTAACAAAAGTACCATCTTTTCTCCTATATTCCTTTATGTGAACTTCAATATACGTTTCCATTACGTTAAGTTTAAACAATTTTTTATATTTAGTAACTATTTATTATAAAAAACTATTATGAATTTAAATCATCCACGTTGGGAGGGACACCAATTTAACTATAGAAGGTCAAATCCCGTTCATTATAATAATTCAGCTGGTGAAGTTTCTAGAATTAGAAGTTTGCATACTGATACTAAACCAATGTCTAATACCGACAAAGGTCAGTTAAATGAGTGGGCTAGTTTAAGTTCAAACCAAGGACAACTTAAAATGGAACCAGAAAACCACGCCCTATCAGATGATAGACATGGTTTAGTGATTAACCACTTAAATGAAGTTAGTAAATATATTGACCAACAATCTTTACATCAATTCGTTGAGGAAGTTAATAAAGTAGAAGAAAGATTAGGGTACGTTAAGAAAAATCGTTAAACCTTACCCCAAGATATTTTTTTCACTAGTATCCGTCTTCCACTATAACTAGAAAGGTCCTCACAAATACCAAACAATTTTAGGTAGTTAGCAATTTCTTTATTTGAAATACTACGAATATGTTCTCTAATTCTTTTGTGGTGTTCATACCCCCAAGAATTATCGTAACGATAATACTCATCTCTTGACACTTTAGATACCTCTTCGATAGGTCTTAATTGACTTTCAGCCCCCCAACGAGCTCTAGTACTAGCAGTACCAGATACTACGACGTTAACATATACTTCACTCCAACTACGACGGTCAATTGGGGTTTCATTTTCATCCCAACGTTCTTCTGTGGTTCCAATAGTTTGAATTCGTAGTTTTATATCCACACCCGAATCACGACCATCTAAACTGTTAAAGTTAAATTTTTCTTTCTTAATAATCTGTTGTATTTTTTTCGGTAACCTTTTCATACTACAAAGATAATAAAAAAATCCTAACCACCAAACTAAATATGAAATAAAATGTATTTATTGGTATGAAAATTAAGTTATCTGAAGAGCAGTATAAGAAATTGATGAGTGAGATAGGTGGGTACGATGACCCAGCTACGGGCATGAGAGACGAACAAGCTATGATGGATAGAGTGATAGAATCTTATAAAAGTCTTACAAACGGAATGAACATACTTAGTGATTTAATCCCTGGAGTTATAGTACAAGACCGTTTAAGAGAACAATTAAAGGAGATTAGAGAATCCCTAGTTAATCCTTTAAATGGGTTTAGTGGGTTATTAAGAGATATCTACGGACAACAAGATGAAGGACATACTGAAGATTCAGATATAGAATTAGACGAAGGTAGAAAAAAGAAAAGAAAATCTCGAAAAAAAAAGTCTAAGAAAAAAACAAAAAAAAGGGACGCTTGTTACCGTAAAGTAAAAAGTAGATATAAAGTGTGGCCTTCCGCGTACGCATCGGGAGCACTAGTAAAATGTAGAAAAGTAGGTGCGTCAAACTGGGGTAACTCTAAAAAAGAAAGTGTAGAAATAGAACAACACAATTTAATTTTAGAAAGAAAAAAAAAATCTAAGAAAAGAAAATTAACATCAAAACCTAGTTCTGAGGGAAATTTAAGAGATTGGTTTAAAAGAAAAGGTGCTAAGGGAAAGAAAGGAGGTTGGGTAGATTGTAATGCTCCAGACGGTGACGGAGGTTACAAATCTTGTGGAAGAGGAGGTGGAGAAAAAAGAAGTAAGTACCCCGCCTGTAGACCAACACCTTCCGCTTGTAAAAGTAAGGGTAAAGGTAGAAAATGGGGTAAAAAAGCTTCACGTAATGAATCTTTAATCTACCACCTAAAACATAATATTCCTTTAAATGAAAGTGTTTTTAGATATGGAAGTGATTCTCACTTTAACTTAATTAATGACGCTAGAAATTTATTTAAAGAAAATGAATTACAATTGAACCCAATAGAAAAAGATTTAGTGGAAAGTGATATGGGGAGATTTGGTTACTACCAGAATGAATTAGTACCTTTAGACTTACCTATGGAACTTAATGAACAAGCATTTAGTTGGGATGGCAAATATGCAAATGAAATTGAGTGTGAAAATTGTGACTGGAAGTGGGATGTTGTAAGTGGTGGTGATGACTTATATAGTTGTCACAAATGTGGTCATGACAATACCCCTAAATTAAATGAAGCTAAATATAGAGGTAAAAAAGTTAGTTTAAACAAGCCTAAAAGGGGAGGGTCTAAAGCTTATTATGTTTATGTTAAGAACCCAAAAACAGGAAATGTTAAAAAAGTATCTTTTGGTTCTTCAGGTCTAAGAGCTAAAATAAATAATAGAGGTGCGGTTAAGAGTTTTGTTGCACGTCATAAGTGTAAAGAAAAAAATGATAAAACTAAAGCGGGGTATTGGTCTTGTAGATTACCACGTTACGCTAAATCACTAGGTTTGTCTGGTGGTGGAGGACAATGGTGGTAATATTATGAATTTTCCATTTAAAGAGATTGTTGAAGGTGATTATAACATTAGAACTTTTTCACAGGAAGTAGAGAGTGAAGAATTAATGTGGCACCGAGATAATGAAGATAGAATAGTGGAGTCAGTAGGTAACACAGACTGGATGATTCAATTAGACGATGAATTACCTCAAACCTTAACAGAAAAAGTGTTTATACCCAAAGAAGTGTACCACAGAGTGATAAAAGGAAAAGGTGATTTGACGGTAAAAGTTAAAAAATTATGAAAATTAAAATAACAGAGAGTCAATTTAAAAGAATCCTTAAAGAAGGGATGTACATCAATGATAAAGGAGAACTTATGGATGATAGTGATGATACACCTGTAGATAAATCGTATAGAGATGTGAATGGGACAGAGATTGTCGATGTTTTAATTTATGTGGGCACAAATGAATTTATGTTTCCTGGACATTATGGAGAGGCTGCGGTTTTAAAATGGTTTGATGATTCTGATGATGAGGGTGAAGGTGTTATAGTAAGAGAACGTATTGAAGAAGAAGGTAGTGTAGAAACATTACACATGAAAGGTAAATTAAAATGGAGCGATAAGTATGATATCCATAACTTCTACCCTTATTACCCTGAATCTGAAAAATGAAAAAAATGAAAATTAGAATAACAGAATCACAATATAATTTAATCCTGGAGGGTAAAGAAGACAAGTTTAAAAGAGTTAAACTCCCTTATGACTATTCTGATTTAGAAGATTTCGTAGGAAGAGAAACTATGTGGGAACATTATAATCGTCATTATAAGGGTTACACCACAAAACTTAATGAAGCGTTTTCACACAGAAAAAATCCACCTAAAGATATTGTAGGTATTATTAAAAATATTGATAGGTACGATAAATTCACCAGAGATAATGCTGGTGGGTACTATAATCATAGCTTATTCTGGAATTACCTAAGTCCTAAACCAACAAAACCGTCAATAGAATTAAGTAAGAAAATAAATGAAGATTTTGGAAGTATGTCTAAATTTAAAAAGAAGTTTGACGAAGAGTCTGGTAAGGTTTTTGGTTCTGGTTGGTGTTGGTTAGTGTTTAAAAGCGGTAAACTTAAAGTTATTACTACACCAAATCAAGATAATCCCCTTATGGATAATTTAGGTAAACCTATTTTAGGGTTAGATGTGTGGGAACACGCTTACTACCTTAATTACATGGCAGACCGTAAAAAATACATTAAAAATTTCTGGAAAGTGGTTAATTGGGATACTGTTTCTAAAGAATTTAATTTGGTAGTTTAAAAAATTTTACTTATATTTGTATTATAATATTTAAACCGATACAAATGACAGTAAAAGAATTAAAAGAAAAATGTAGAGAACAAGGTCTGAAAGTTTCAGGTACCAAACAACAACTTATTGACCGACTTAAAAGTCCAGACACTGACGATGTCATGACTCTCCCTAACACTAATAAAGTAATCGTAGGGTTTGCACTCAAAGACCCTAATAAAGTTAAACTTAACCCCCTACTCCTCAAAGGGTTTGCTCATTTCAAGTACTATTCTTGTGATAAATGGTACTACGAAGTTAATAAAGAAAAATGGGCTGAATCACTAAAATCTTAAAAAAAGATAGAAAAAGTGACTTATCGTAATTTTTGACATATTTATCTTTGTATTACCTTAACAGGTAAAACTTTTACTTTCCTCATCATAAAAAAGGGACCCTCGGGTCCCTTTTTGTTTTTAGATACTTTCTCTCCTTTTTAAAATTTTTAGTAATGTTTATTTAACTAGTTACACCTATAAATATCATGTAAAAAGTGTAAAATATCCACTACTTCCAAAAAATCTGTATCATCACTAATGTTAAAGCAAGTGATAAAGAAACAAATGTTTTGGTGGTAATACCCTCACCCATAAAAAACCAAGTACACCCAGCAAATATAAAAATTCCTAAACCGAAGCCTAAAAGTCTTTGAGCCCATAGAACGTTATTAAATCCCTGATAACCAAGTTTAGTGGCTACTATAAAAAAATAACTAACTGGTACACCAATTAAAGAAAGTACCAGTGGATTTTTATCAAACCATTTCCAAATAAATTGGCCATTTAACTGAAACCAAACACATATTTGTCCTACCATCAGGAGTAACATGCAAAGTAATATATCTTTATTCATAATTAAAATATAGTATTTTTATTTAAACAAGTCCACGATATTTATTATTATATGGAAAAATACAGTCCTAAAATACAAAAAGAGTTAGTACAAATTTACCTAGAAAAATTCTGGCCTAAGTGGCGTAGAGAACTTTTTGGTGAACTATATCGTACTTTCCACCCTAGTACTTATGAAGAGAGTTTTTCGAAGCCTACAGACAACTTTGTAGACATGTTAGAAATTCTAGAAGATAGGGCGGTACAAGAAGGTGTAAAATTAGGTTTAATTAATCCAGATACTTTTAATAGTTTTCCTAGATTAGATGGTGAATTAATCATAGATGAAGGGGCTAATTTAGATTGGGTACATGGTATGTTACTTTATTCAGTAATATATGATTTAGTAATGGACTTTAGATGTTACCAAGGAGTAAACGGAATTGACCCCAATTGTGAAGGTAAATATATGAATGATTTTTACTGTCTTAAACAAGTCTACGAAAAGTTATACGATTATATGTTAAAGTTAGAAGAGTTTGGGGTACCTGTAGGTGAATTAATTGGTCAAGAAAAATTAAAGAGGATTCCACTGGTTGATTTACCAGTCGAACAGGAATGTAGTGGTCACAAACATAACTGGTGGAGAAAAGATAGGGAAACCGAAGCATGTTCTGGACGTGGAGGTTGTGGCTTAGAAAGGATTAATGTACTTGAACCTGGAGTAGTGTGGAGAGGAACTGACGGCATCAATGATGAAGAAAATGAAACTTCAGATTTATTATATGGTGTAGATAACAACCAAGGGTTTGACGAGGATGATGTAATACAAGAAGCTTTAAAGGATGATACTGAGGTACAATACCTTTTAGATAATATAGACCTGGTTAAAGTAATGAAGGGACCGGACTCAATCCTTATTTCTGATTATGTGGAAGGACTACGTGAATGGGGAAGATATAATATGATAATGACAGATTTATCTCCTTTTCTAACTGACCCAGAAACTGTACTTAAAGGAGAATTATCTTCAGAGATAATGCAGTGGGCAACAGAAAACGAATCTTGGCCCCCAGATTATGAAGAATTCTTCAACCAACAGGAAGACCCTTTACCTTACTTATGGGCGATGAGACAAAAGATTAGGGACGCTATGACCAGATTGACCATGAGGTCTATGGAACAAGCTGGTGAATCTATGGAGATGGGCAATGTAAATAAGGTATTCAAACAATTAGCTAAAAGAATTTATGTTTTTGTATTACGGGGAACACACCTTAAAAGAGCACAAGACAGAAAAAGAAGATTAGATGAAGCTGATGAACTTAACCCACCAGTACAGATAGGTGACGTAATAGAATTACTTCATTTAGAAGACCCATACAGTCCTATACCACTTTTAACTAAAGGGATTGTTGTTGGATTCGATAAAGACGCGTGGGAAGATAGATTGTTAGTAAAATGGATTATAGACCCTGACGTACCAGATTTTAAGAATATGCCTTTATATCCATCCATAGACGCTTATAGACTAGTTAGAAGTGAAGAACTCCTAGAAGAATCCATAATCTTAAATGAACAAGAAACTCAAGAGATTAATTACACCAGTATAAGTGAACCCAAGTTTTATGGTAATAAAGGATTTGTGTTCTTAAAAACTAAAGACAAAAAATTACCAGGAACAGAAAGGTTAATCTTAAACGGACCTACCGATGACCATCCTACGATTAGCATTGACTCTTACGAAGTTAAAGATGGTAAATTCGGAGGCCTACAAATTAACTATAATAATGATACAAGAGGGGATTTTGATTTATTATTTAAAAAATTAGCAAGGAAGGAACCTACGGGAGACTCTTGTAACTTTGGGTGGGTGAGTAACCCCAAGTACTGGACAAAAAGTTCATGGAGAAGAAAATTAGCTACAGTAATTCAAAATAGTCTTAATGAGATGTATTCTGAATATAAAGCACCAGATGGGTTACCAACACCACACCACATTAAAAATGGTATAATTAATTTACCTGGAACTGAAGCTTATGGGACCAACCACGGATGGTCAATATTAAATTTTTTCCAAACTAACCCACTAGTTAGACAATTATTAATTAAAGAATATGAAAAATTTGTTAATAACCAAGACGGAAATGATATAAAATATGCGGTAGGTTGTAAATTTAATATAGATGAGTTTATAAACTGGATTGGTACTAACAAACAATCTCTTTTCGGTATGAATAGTCCCACGTTTAAAGAAATGGTAAGAAAGAATCAGTCTTCATGGAAAAAAGGTAATGAAAACGAACAGAAAGCGGCGGAAGAACTAATAAAACTCTATGATGGGTGGGATGTTATATATGGTGGTGAACCAGGTATTTTTAGAGATGCTTTAGAAGGTTCTGATATTAGAATTACTAATAAAGAAACAGGTGAAAGTATGGAGGTACAAGTTAAACCACTACAAAAATCCAGTGATGTTTACCAAAAAGACGGTAAATGGTGGGTTAAGTCTGGTTGGTTGAAACAATACCCACTTAGTGTAACACATTATTTATTCGGACCATCAAAAGATTCAAATAATCGTGTGGTTATATTTAAAAATGAAGGACAGGACCCAACACATACCAAAGAAGGGGAATTCATGGTATTTAATTCACCACCTTTAAATCCAGAAGTTATTAACGAATCAATTTATAGTTCTTTCTGGGACTAATCACGTCAAATCATCTAGACTTTTTTTCATGGCGTTTGTCATATAGGTGTACTCTAAAGTTTTATTAACTAAACCATCTACATCCAGTGTTGTTGTAGTATTACCGTCATATAATGTCCATTCAGGTTCAGGTACTGGTTGGGTTGGGGGTGGGGTAGGGAAATTTAAATTCATAGGTATTACATTACAATTATCATCTTTCACCTTTAATTCTTCTGACCTTTCCTTATCTCTACCTTTAAAGTAATCTGAGTTGGGATGTTTAATGGTTAAATAATGGTCTAAAATAATTTGTGTAATTTTAGAAGGAACACTTAGTGTTAGTGAATCTACCTTTCTATCTTCAACGTCCCACCAACTCATCTCGATACTTTTATTTTTTTCAAAATACCAATGAACCCCAAACTTTTCATTTGTACCTAGTTTTATAACATACAGAAGAACTCCATCATTTGAATAGTTGTAAAAGGGTTTGTCGTCTTCTCTACTACTAGTACACCACTTAGTTCCCGCACCATAAATTTTAGAAGCTTCATAACTTAATGGTTTTAATATTAACCATTCTTTATCCTTATATAAAATAGAAATTTCTTTTTTTATATCTTTTTTCTTTAGTTTTAATTCAGCATAAACTAATTGTTCATGTAAATCTCTAAAGTCTTTAATTAATGAAATATCTTTAATTTTGGTTCTGTTATTATCTAGATGTTCATTAAAATCCTTTAATGCACGTAAATTTTCTGTCCCCACCAAACCACCAATTTCGTACCCCACATACTTTTTAAAAGAATCATATTCTTCTTTAAAACGTTTAATTAATATTGGTAGAAATTTATTTGTTTTTGAAGGGTCAAGTTCAGCTAGTACATCAATAATGTTAATTACCAAATCCTTATGTTGGTTTTTTAAATCTTTTTTTCCCATAAGATAATTGTATTAATTTTTTTTAGTAAAGGAAATGTCTTTTACTTACATTATAAATACTTATTCTCAAAAATAACATTATTATGGAATTATATGATATTATAGAATTACTAAACGAAGCCATTCAAGACAATGATTGGGAATTAGTAGAAACTTGTAAAGACAAATTAGAAGAAGCTTATGATTTAAACGATGGTAGTCTAGATAAATATTTTGAATTGGAGGACTAATTAATTCGTTCCATCCATACATTGATAGAACCAGGGGTCCCAAATATACCATTCATTGTAAGGTTATTTAATTCACCTTCGTCAATGAAAGACAACCCCACTTGACCTGAATAATTACCATTAAATGTAACACATTCATAAAGTGTTAAATTATAAAGGTTATTGCCTGTGTTATTAGATAAGGAGTAAGTGTTAGGGTTTGAACCATTTATATCATAAGATACACCACTGTTAAAATTAATTGTATCGTTAGGGTAGACTGGAGTCACCCCATTGTCATATCTCGTTATGACCCATGAAGTACCAGTTAACTGTAAGTGACCAGGAACATCTGAAGAAATTAAATTTACAGTACCATCATATTCATAGTCAAACTCACTAGTGTACACACAAGAAGGACAACTATAACCACTTCTAACAAAAGTTAATACTGTGTAGTAATGGTAATTATCACCATGATTAGATTCGTTAGATTCGTATATTTGTACGTGAAGTACATTATCGTCAAAATCTAAAACCCCTAGACTCCTTGAGGAACCATAAGGGGGTATACCTAAAAGTTTGTATTGTGTTCTACTCCCACTCCCATGTGTTGTATAGTCGTAAGTGCCACCATTCCCTAATGTAAAAATACCATCCTGAAGATACCAAGTAGTAACATTTTGTTCTATAATGTCAACGTCTACTGAAGAACCTCCGAAAATGTCTAGGTTGGAGATGGTTTGATTATCATCAAAGTGGTCATAATAAGTTAATTCCCCATTAGTTAAATTTTCAGTATAAACCCTACCATTAACTAAAACCCATTCAGTTCCCTCGATAGTAGGAACATCAACATCAAATTCGTACTTCTCACAACTGGTAAAAATTAAAGTTAGTAAAGTTAGGTATAAAAAAATCTTATTCATGTGTATATGCTTTTAAATGTTAGTATTTAATCTTTATTAGTACAAAGATAAATAATTATTATCTAATAACCAAATATTTATAGGAAAAAAACATATAATGGGAAACGCATTTAAATTAAGTCTTCATTTAGAACACATCGTAAAAGATATTGTTAATAGAAGAAAAGTGCATTATACTGAAGAAGGTTTAATGGAAAACATATTTACCTTCCTAGACACTATTTATGATAATAGGGAGAAGTTTAGATTAACAGAAGCGACAAAATTAATTAAGGGAGGTTTTAGAGACCAATTAATTGAGGAGGCTGTATACCAAATGTCGGATGACGAAGATTATTTAACTTCTACCATTAATAAAAAAATTAATAACCTTTCTAAACACTACATAAGAGAGTGGATAAGTAAAAAAATAAGTAAATGAAAAAAGTAGTAAGACTTACCGAATCAGAATTAGTTAGAATTATAGAAAATCTAACTTTAGGCCATGAACTGGAAGAAAAAAAAGAAACTTCTTCTCCAAAGAATTCAAACGGACCTAAATCTCAAGATGCCAACCCAGTCGCTAAAAAAGCATTTAATGACATTGTAGGACATTTAGAAGCCACTAAAGGTGCTTTTAGTTTAAGAAATAAAAGTACTACAGAAAATCTAGAAGACGACAAACTTAAAAAGACTTGGAAATGGAAAACTAATGACGGTAAAGTAAATGTGGTCGTTAGTGTGGACGTTAAAATGAATAGTTAATAATGAAGAAGGTAATTGTTACAGAGAACGAATTAACCACCATCATTAAAATAATGATTAGTGAACAAGAAGGTACTGCCGGTGGTGGTGTAGAAACTGGAACTTCAGACGCTGGGGGTACAGGTGCAAAAACTTGGGAAACAGGGTTAACTAGAGGTGCTGCTAATCCCGCTGGAGGTGGTGTAAGTCACTGGGCAGACTCTTACTCTATTAGTAGAGGGAAAGGAAATCCTTTGTGGGAAGATGGTAATGAAGAAGGAATGTTTGATATTGAAATGGATGACTACGGGTTTACAACCGCAGATAGAGATATTAGGTCTTATTACAATGAACCTTCCTTCGATGAAATGAAAAGAAAATACTCATTAGATTACGATACTAATTTTGATACGGATTTATTAAATGAAAGTAAGTGGTATAACACCTTTTTAGATTTTGTCGGTATCGTAGACCCAACAGGTATCGCGGACGGTATTAACGCTATGTCTTACTTTAGACAAGGGGATATTTTATATGGGATGTTAAGTTTGATATCTCTAGTACCTTACGTGGGAGACGCTATAGCTAAACCATTTATTGGTTTAATGAAAGCAGGAAAAATAAATTCTAAAGTTATTAACGCTGGACTAAAAAGTGGTAACTCAGCTAAAGTAGCATCAGAGATGGGTAAGACAAAAGCTGGTAAAGCGGTATTAAACACTATGAGAAGTCCTAAAACCCAAGGATTTTTAAGTAAGATTTTGGGTAAGATTGGGAAACTACCAGGATTTAGAGGTTTTACTAGAGACGCTAAAACTTATGTTAAAGTATTCACACAAGCAGCAAAACAAACAGGAAAGGTTAAAGTGTTCCGTAAGAGTGGTGGGTTGTTAACAAGAATGCAAAGAAAAGGTTTATTAAATAGAACAAAATTATACGCTAAATTTATTAACTATCTAACAGGAACTGGGGTTGGTGCAGCAGCAGTAGAAGGAATGGATGAAGGAGAATTAAACGGAAAATTTGAACAGTTTTTAAAATCAGATGAAGGTACTAGCTTTTTCAATAACCTAAACCAACAAGACCAAGGAGAGTTTGTAGACGCATTAAAGTAATAAAACAAAAAATTTTAATAGATAACTAAATATTTATAAAAAAAACCAAAAAATGAAAAAACCAAAAATGTCATTGACGGAAGAACTAAGAAAAATTGACCATATAAATGGTTATAATAAAGATTTTAACTTAGAAGAGTCAAAAAGATACACCCAACAAACTAAAAGTCGTACTTACGATTTAAAAATATTAACTGAAGAATCAGTTGATAACAAATATAAAAATTTATTTACTGAAGGGGAAATAAAATTAATAAAAGAAAATCCACAAATTCTAAATGAATTTTTTCCCGCTATTGCAGCGGCACTAACTAGACTACCTATGATTGGTAGAGCTTTACCGGCACTAGGTAGAGGAATGAGTAGTTTTGGAGGTAAGTACTTAACTAAATTACCTACAGGAATTAAGAATATTATGGGATTTGGAAAAATTAAACCACCCGCAGGATTCTACAAAGCACCTGGAATGATGGCTAACGGTAAATTTACCGCACAAGGAATGAAAGCTATAACAAATATGCAAGCAACTAAAGGACTTGGTTCTCTTTTAGGTTGGGGGTCAGGTTTATATATGTTAGGTGGGATGACAGACGGTTCTGGTTCTGCTCCAGTACCTGGAGATGCAGTAACGGGTCAAGAAGATTGGTTAGCTGGAAAAGGTGTTTCTAAAGATGATTGGTTATCTATGTGTTTCTCACCAGAGTACTACCAGAGTCTATTAACTTTAGATAAAGATGATAGTGAGATAACAGTTACATTCCAATCACAACAAGAAATTATACAAATAGCTCAAGCTATTCAGGACGCTACTGAAGGTGGTGAAAAATATGCAGGTAAAAGTATTGTAGATTTTATTTCATTGGGAATGACATCTGGTGCTGGAACTGACGAAGACGCTGTTTACGCTTCTTTTAGAGCTATAAAAACTGTTGGTGATTGTTCACACCTTTCTATGATTTATCAACAAATGTTTAACACCCCTTTATTTGAAGAATTGATGGATGAATTAGATGAATCGGAAATATCTATGATTCATGACATTCTTAAAAATAAACCATTAGCTATAATTAATGGTCAAGAAGTAAAAGACCCTAAAGATTTTGAAGAATTATTAAAAAAAGAAAAAAAGGACATTTATAAAAGACCTGAGGGTTTACCAGCGTATAGAATTAGTTTTAAAACTTTATTCGGTGGTGATACAGTAGACCTATTTGTCGCAACTTCAGGAGGTAAAGCAGTTACAGCTATCGTATTTAAAGCAGGAAGTGAAGATTACTTAGGACAATTCCAATATATAGAAAATTCAGACGATAAATATTATTTCCAAACACCAGACGGTCAAAATTACGGAATAACAGATGCTGAAGACAAAGCAAAATTAGCTAAAGTATTTGGTAGAGCTGATGACGAAAAAGACGCAGGAGAAGATATAGAAACTCTAACTAAGAGTATTGAGGTTGGTGGAACCATATACGAAGCTGGTGAAACACTAGAGGATATTAGTGGTCCTGAAGGAAGTGCTGCTGAATACATTGACGAATTAGTGAGAGATAATCCTAGAACTGCAACTGCAAAACCAACCGCGTTACAAGGAGCAGCTATCGCATTAGCGATGGGTGTTGAAAATTTTGAAGTACTAACAGAATCTGTTAAAGGTTTAGGTAAAGTATTAGGTGAGAGTAGAGTTGTAGTAGAACAAAAATATTCAGTTAGTTTTAATACAGATGATAACGCTTATAAAGTTACAAGAGTTAGAAGAACAAACCCAAATGATAGAGAAGAACCATCACCTAACAGAAACGATGGTAGTTCATCATACGGTGTGGCACCTACCCTCACTTCAGTAGCGGCAGGTAACGGTATAATCAAAAAAGGAATGAGAGGAGACTCTGTAGCCGCGATACAAAGACTATTAAGTGTTACAATTAGTGGAATATTCGATTCTAAAACAGAACAAGCAGTTAAAACGTACCAAAACACTAACGGACTTAAGGTTGATGGTATTGTAGGTCCAGAAACCGCTAAAGTAATGGTGGGTGCTCTGAAACCTAATGACGAAGTTAAAACTGACGAAGTTAAAAAAGACGAAGAAGAAATTAAAAATATTTCTGGAAGATTCGCTACAGATGACGAAGCTAAAACAGTAATAACAAAGATGGAAGACGTAAAGGATGACCAAGTAAGTAAGGAGGATTGTAAATCCTTAATAGGTGCGGCATATAGAGCTCTACCAACATTAGGGGGTCCAGAAACATATAAAGTACTACAATTCTGTTACGCAAAATATAACTTCGGTTTAGGTAGAGCGACTAGACGTGTTAAAACAAAATACGGAATTAAGGGTGATGGTGACTTAAGAAATAAAAGAAGATAAATTATAAAAGAGAATGTCTAATAAAGTAAAATTTAAAGAATCAGAATTAGTTTCATTTATTGAAGATTTAGTAAATGAAGAAAAATTAAATACTAGAAAACCAATCCTTTCAGAATCTAAAGAAAGGAGAATTGGTATTTGGAGTGACCGATTTGTCAGAAAAAATCAAGGTAAATCTCCAGAAGTAGTTTTTGAAAATTTTTCTATAGGAATCCATAAACTAAATAGAAACGGTATTACACCAGATGACGTATCTAACTACCTTAGAAAAAACGAAAGAGTAATTAGTGAACAAGCAACAATGGGTTTAACTAATAAAAACGAAGGTATTATGGGGACAGTATGGGAAACTGTTCGTGAAGGTATGTACAGATGGGTTTTAAATTTTATGGGTGTTAAAGACGGTGTATTAAAAGATATATTATCAACCGTATTAGGTAATATAGACTTTGTTGACTTACCTAAATTAATGAATTGTGAGTTTTTAGTCCCAAAACTAACACTGGGAATATTAGAGTTTATCCAAAGAAAAACAGCAAATATGATTACTGGTATGGAAATGGGTAACGCTAGTGAAATGATTATTGGTAATTCTTTTACAAATCTTACCAATAACGCTCAATTCGTAGAAGATATAGAAAGAAACGTAAGAGATTACTTGTGTGGAGCACTAGGAAAAAAGAAAGACCAAGTTCAAGACGGTTTAAAAGATGTGGAAGATAAAAAGCAACAAGAATATAAAGGACAAGACCTAAGTGGTGGTGGAGAAGTTCCACCTGAAACTTCAGGACAACCAAGCTCTGGAGCTATGGGGGGAATTAGTGATATTGCACAAAAATACTTTAAACAATTCATGCAAAATATGGGAAGATAATCCTATAAATTATATAAAACTAGAAAAGGTCCCAATCGGGACCTTTTTTTATTGGTGGAGATGGAGGGAGTCGAACCCTCGTCTTGTCCATTGTCTATCGTACCTATCCTACACGCTTAGTTTATTCTTTTATTCTCGGACCTACCCTTCTAGAATAAACAACCATCCAGAAGCCCCAACCATAATGTTATTTAACCACCTTAATGATATTGGTGCGTTCGATTTGTCTGTTGACATCCCATACACTAAAGACACAAATCTTAAATTCTTTAGTTGGGATGGAGCTTTAGTCGTAATCTAATTACGCTACTGCTACTGTTGACTCCTCACGGATAAGACCGATAGTTGTCATTGTATCTAATACGTTGCCGATTAGAAGTATAAACCAGTTTTACAAGGTTAGTTTAGCCTCGACGTGCTGATATCAATCAAACTAACGTCAATCAATTCCAGTCATCCCCATATTTTCAAAGAACTATTATAAATATATAAAGTAAATTTAAAAAAACAAAATTTACTTTTAGTACACCCGATAGGAGTCGAACCTATGACCTACTGCTTAGAAGGCAGTTGCTCTATCCAGCTGAGCTACGGGTGCAGTTGATATGTGTAACAAATATATAACATAATTTCAATTAAACCAAATTAAAAAAGTTTAAATTTTATTTTTTTGTTCGAAATATTATTTGTATATTTGTAATATGAATAGAGAAACACTAAATAAATTAAAAAACTTACTTTCCGTCCCTACCCACACTTGGGAGGAGGATAGACTTATAGAACACGTTATTAATTATATTAGTTCTCTAGACTCGGTTAATTATTATCAAGATAAGTTGGGGAGTCTCTATATTACTAAAGGAGACTCTTCGACCTATCCTTGTTTGGTAGCTCACCTAGATAGTGTTCACAGTATTACTGAAATGGAGGTTATGGAGGAACAACTACCTAATGCACAAGGTGACCTTAAATTAGCTTTAAAAGCTTATGATAAAAAAGAAGGTTTACCTACTGGTATTGGTGGAGACGATAAAGCAGGTGTATTCATCTGTCTACAATTATTGGAGAAATTAGACTCTTGTAAAGTATTTCTACCAGTAGCGGAAGAAACAGGGTGTAACGGTTCTAAAGAAGCTGACCCAGAGTTTTTCACAAATGTAGGTTACGCTATTCAGTTTGATTCTACAGAAAATGACACAATGAGTAAAACTCTTATGGGAGTTAAATTATATGAAGAAGAAAGTAAATTTTTTGGTTCAGTAAAAGACATAATTTTAGAACACGGTTTTACCAAGTGGTTAAACCACCCATATACAGACACTATGATGTTAAAGAAAAAATTTAACTTCCCTTGTTTAAATTTTGCAGCGGGTTATTATCGTTACCATACCTCCCATGAGTATGTTATTGTAGAAGATGTTCAGAACGCTATAAACTTAGGTTCAAAAGTGGTAAAACAACTAGGTAATAAAAAATACGAGTTTACACACAAACCCCAATCCTACCCATATAATATTTTATAATCTTATTTTATTATCGGTAATATTTATTGTAAAACAATAGATATGCCGTTACCAATACCCTTTTATTTAAGAACAAGTCAAACTACAGCACTTACCCACGCTCAATTAGATGGTAATCTTAGTATTTTAAGTGCTAAGATTGACAATACCACATGTAATAATGTGGGTGGTGGTGTAGGTATTTTTGAAAGTAAAGAAATAGGTGCAAATGATGGTAGGATAAATTTATACTCACTATCAGGTACTAATGGTGTTACTGTGGGTGTTACTGGTAGTACATTAGTAATTAGGGGTGATGGTACTGATAGTGATTGGTTAACTAACGGTAATGACATATATAATGGTAATACAGGTAACGTTGGTATTGGGACACCCATCCCTAAAACAAAATTAGAATTATATTCTACAGGGAACACAACGGCGATAAATAATATATTAAGATTTGCCGATAACGATACTGTAATAACCTCATTTCAAGAACAATTTATAGGTAAAATTGAATTTCATAGTAATGAAAATAGTGGTAATGGTGGTGTTAAGAGTTACGTAGGTGGTATACAAGATAGTGCTGCTGGTAGTTCTATAATATTTGCAACAACTGGGGGGACAGCAGGAACTCTAGAAGGGACCAACCCCCAAGATATGATTGGTGAAAGGATGAGAATCGACCCAGTAGGTAATGTTGGTATAGGTATAAGTGCACCAACAGAGAAATTACACGTAAGTGGTGGAGATACATTAGTAGAAACTTCTAATGGTAAATTTTATACGGATTTAGATGCTACTGGGGGACCTGGAGTCAGATTAAGTGGTAATTCATCAGACTTAATATTTCTAGGTGTTTCAGATGTAGGGGCGAATGGTATAGGTATCGGTACTAGAGGTAATACAGAACCCTCATATCCTGGTTACGGTAAACAAGGGGATGGGTTTATTTATTCTTCACAAGAACAAAATGGTTTGAATATTATTTCACAAATAGGTACTAATAAAGAGGATTATATAAGATTTTATGCGGGTAAAGACGCAAATGGGACAACACCAGATATCCATATACAAGGTACTGGAACAACTAAAGGATTTGTTGGTATTAACACAGTAAACCCAACAAAACCATTACATATTAGTGGTGATACACTATCTGAAGGTGATATTCACTTACCAGATAATCGCAAATTACAAATAGGTGATAGCCAAGACTTACGAATTTATCATGATGGTGCTTCTAGTAGAATAGCTGAAGTAGGGACTGGTAATTTAATTATTTCAGGCACAGAAATACATTTAAATGATTCAACCACAGGTAAACCTTTTTTACGGACTAATTCTGCTCTGAGTAACGTAAAATTATATTGGAGTGGACAAACTAGGATTACTACCAGTGAAGATGGGTTGGTATTAAATAAGACCATTAGTGGAACACCTGTAGCGAACCTATCTATAAGAGCTGATGGTACCATAATCACTGGAAGCACCGTACCAGTAGGAACTAATACCACAGTAGACGCACAGGCTGACCCTAATACCACGGGTATAAATGTAGTGTATTATACTAGTAGTAGTGGAGGTGGGACCATAACTATAGGGGATTCTAACACTTTGCCTGTTGGTTTTGAAACTAAACTTATAAGAACTAGCACTACTACCGCTGCCACTGTGGGTTCATCTGGTACTTCCACCATTAACGGTTCCGCCACTAAAGCTTTACCTACGGCTGTATATTCAGTAACCACCTGTATTGCAAATGGTAATACCTGGTATTGTTCTACAGGTACGATTCTTTAATTAAACAGTAATTATTTTTACAATGTTATCTACATCAACACATAATGAGTAGTGAACGTCTTCTAATATTTCACCTTTTAAAATATTTTCTGAAATAAAATCTTCTATTTTATTTTGAATAGCTCGTTTAATAGGTCTCGCACCAAACTTTTCATCATACCCTTCTTCCACAATATATTTTGTCACTGAATTATCAAAAACTATATTGTAGTTCTTTTCAGTAAGTCTATTCTGAAGAGAGTTTAACTCTAACTTAGCAATTTTAGATATTACTCTTTTTTGTAATGGTTTAAAAACCACAGTCTGGTCTATCCTATTTAGGAATTCTGGTCTAAAAGTATTTTTTAAAGCTTTTTTAATTATAGCTTCTTTTTTTTCTTCCATTCTAGATTCCGTATCTTTAGTAGAAAAACCTAAAGGTTTATTAAATTCAGAAACTTGTTTAGCTCCCACATTAGAAGTCATAATTAATAAAGTGTTTTTAAAATTAATTTTTCTCCCCAGACCATCAGTAATATGACCGTCATCAAATATTTGAAGTAATAAGTCGTAAATGTCAGCATGAGCTTTTTCAATTTCATCTAATAGTATTACTGAGTAAGGTTTTTTCCTAACAGCTTCTGTTAATTGACCACCTTCATTATAACCAACATACCCTGGAGGGGAACCAATTAATCTAGTAGAATTAAACTTTTCTTTATACTCCGACATGTCCAACCTAATTAAAGCGTCTTCACTACCAAAAATTTCTTTAGCTATTGCTTTAGCTAAATGAGTTTTACCTACACCCGTGGAACCTAAAAACATAAATGAACCAATAGGTTTTTTAACTTCACGAATCCCTACTCTATTTCTACGAATAGATTTAGAAACTTTTTCAATAGCTTCATCTTGACCTATCACTAACCGTTGTAAAGATTTTTCTAGATTTAACAAACTTTTACTTTCATTACTATCTAATTTAGTTAATGGGATTTTAGTTATTTGAGAAACTACTTCATATATGTCTTCTTCAGTGACATCGATTCTACTTTCCTCCATTTCTATTTCCCATTCTAATTTTTTATCACCCAAAAGTGAAACTACATTTTTTTCTTCATCCCTTAATTCAGCTGCTTTTTCATACTTCTGGGATTTTACCACCTCTACTTTTTCTAGTTTTAGATTCGCTAATTTATTTCTTAAATCTTCTATTTCCTTAGGAAAAGCTACATCTACCTGTACTTTTGCACCTACTTCGTCCATAATGTCTATTGCTTTATCTGGAAATTCTCTATGAGTAATATATCGTTCAGCTAACATAACACAAGCTGATAAAGCGTCTTCAGTAAATTTTACTTTATGGTGGTCTTCATAACGGTCTTTTAAATTTTTAAGAATTTGCAAAGTTTCTTCCATCGTAGTTGGTTCCACCATTACTTTTTGGAATCTTCTTTCTAGGGCACCGTCCTTTTCAATGTTTTCACGATATTCATCTATGGTTGTAGCTCCAATACACTGAACCTCTCCTCTAGCTAAAGCTGGTTTAAAAATGTTAGCAGCGTCTAGAGCACCAGAAGCATTTCCAGTACCCACCACAGTATGAATTTCATCTATAAAAATTATAATGTCTTCATTATCTTGTAATTCATCAATAATAGCTTTCATACGTTCCTCAAACTGACCTCGATATTTTGTACCAGCAACAATAGAAGTTAAATCCAAACCAATAATTTTTTTATCTAATAAATTTCTAGGACATCTACCCTCACTAATTTTAATAGCTAATCCCTCCACCAACGCAGTTTTTCCACATCCAGGTTCACCTATTAGGACAGGGTTATTTTTCTTTCTTCTGGAAAGTATTTGAGCTATTCTATTTATTTCAGCTTCTCTACCCACCACAGGGTCTAATTTACCCTCTTCAGCGTACTTTATTAAATCTCTAGAAAAATTATCTAAAACAGGTGTAGTACTTTTAATACTACTTTTTTCTTTTCTTGGTTTACTCTTAGAGTCATCTGACTCAAAGTCAGCAAAATTTCCTTCTAATCTCATAGGTATGTTTTTAATTTTTTAATTCCTTATAATTATACTACCAATAATCTTAATAATCAACCATTGTTATTATGACATGTCCTCATGACAGAATGTCAGTATTTTTTAGATGGTATACTATTTGACTACTTGATTTAATGAAAAGTATTCATATGTTTTTCATAAATAAACAAATAACCATAAATAAAAATTAAAAGAATGGGAAAAGTAATTGGTATAGATTTAGGAACGACAAATTCCTGTGTTGCCGTAATTGAAGGTAACGAACCTAAAGTTATTGTGAATGGTGAAGGTCAAAGAACCACACCATCTGTAGTAGCTTTTAAAAATAAAGGAGAAAGAGTAGTTGGTGACCCAGCTAAACGACAAGCGGTCACTAATCCTGAAAAAACTATCTACTCAGTAAAAAGATTTATGGGTAATACCTACTCAGAAATTAAAAAAGAGGCAAGTAAGATGCCCTACAAAGTATTAAAAATAAATAATAACGGTATCGGTATAGAAATAGACGATACTAAATACATTCCACAAGAAATTTCAGCTGTGGTATTACAAAATCTTAAAAAAACAGCAGAAGAATACCTTGGTGAAACAGTAACAGATGCGGTTATTACCGTACCAGCTTATTTTAATGATTCACAACGAAATGCCACTAAAGAAGCGGGAGAAATTGCTGGGTTAAATGTTTTAAGAATTATAAACGAACCAACAGCAGCTTCATTAGCTTATGGTCTTGAGGATGATAAAGATAAAAAAGTTGTAGTGTACGATTTAGGTGGTGGTACTTTTGATGTCTCTATTTTAGAAATGGGTGATGGTGTTTTTGAAGTACTATCAACAAATGGTGATACTCATTTGGGAGGTGATAATTTTGATGAAATAATTATGGATTGGATAATTGAACAATTCAAAAAAGAAAACGGTGTTGATGTGAGTAAAGACCCAATGGCTTTACAAAGAATTAAAGAATCCTCTGAAAAAGCAAAAGTAGAACTATCTTCATCATCAAGTACAGAAATTAACTTACCTTATTTGACCGCGGACTCTAGTGGTCCTAAACACTTAGTTATGTCTTTGTCTCGTTCTAAATTCGAAACTATGGTTGCTGACTTAGTTAAAAGAAGTATTAAACCTTGTGATAAAGCTCTTAAAGACGCTAAACTTAAAGTGGATGATATTGATGAAGTAATTTTAGTTGGTGGGTCCACCAGAATTCCTATAATCCAAGAGTCAGTAGAAAAGTTTTTTAACCGTAAACCATCTAAGGGTGTAAATCCAGATGAGGTAGTAGCTATGGGAGCCGCTATCCAGGGTGGTGTATTATCTGGAGACGTAAATGACGTGTTATTATTAGACGTTACCCCACTTTCACTGGGTATTGAAACAATGGGAGGTGTGATGACACCACTTATTGAGTCTAACAGTACAATCCCAACATCTAAGTCTCAGGTATTCTCTACAGCAGTAGATAACCAACCATCTGTAGATATACATGTTTTACAAGGTGAAAGACCTATGGCGACAGATAATAGAAGTTTAGGTAGGTTCCAACTTACTGACATACCACCATCTCCACGAGGAATTCCACAAATTGAGGTAACTTTTGATATAGACGCTAATGGAATTATTAGTGTAAGTGCCAAAGATAAAGGGACAGGAAAATCACAAGATATTAAAATTGAGTCTGGGAGTACTTTATCGGATGAAGAAATCGAAAGAATGAAAATGGAAGCTGAAGAAAATCAAGTTAAAGACCAGGAAAAAAAGGAAAAAGTAGAAAAGTTAAACGAAGCTGATACCATGATTTTCCAAACCGAAAAACAGATGAAAGAGTTTGATGAAAAATTAAGTGATGAAGATAAAGATAAATTAACACAGTCTTTAGATAAACTTAAAGAATCCCACAAGAGTGAAAATTTAGAATCAATAGGTGAGTGTTTAAAAAATCTTAACGAAGATTGGCAATCGATATCTAGTAAATTATACCAACAAACTGAACAACCAAAAGAAGGTAGTGATAAAGAAGAGACAACTGACGTTGAATACGAAGAAGTAAAATAATATGGGAGTTTTATCAGAAATATACAGTGGAGATAGGATAGTAAACCAATATAAATCCTCTAATATAAAAGGTTCAATCTATAATAAGAGCACTAAGAATCTTATAGTTGAGTTCAACTCTGGTCGTAAATACGAATATGAAGAAGTACCCGATAATGTAGCAGCTGGTTTAAGAATAGCTAAAAGTCAAGGTAGTTACTTTAATAAACAAATAGCTAAAAAATACAAATATAAATTACTTTCTTAACTTCCGTTAATATGAACTATTTATAGGTATGAACCTAGCAGATAGAATACTACAAAGTTTTGACCAGAAAAAAAGTTTAAATCCCGACATCTGGACTTTAGATAAAGATAAAAAATATCGTCTAAGGAAAGAAGTTCGGGATAAACTTTTGCTTAGTGCTGACGATTTTTTAAATTTTGTAGATATAGATAATTTAGACTGTGATGTAGATACACAAAAATGTGACATAGGAGACATTACAATTACAGGTAGTATATGTAATTACAACTGGTCACAGTATTCCGATATTGACTTACATATTTTAATGGATTTTGAAAGATTAAATGGGGATACCGATTTAATTAAAAACATTTTAAATACTAAAAAGAATTTATGGAACGCTTCTCACAATATAGAAATAAAAGGCTATGAGGTAGAAGTTTACGCACAAGACGTAGACGAAGTACACCATTCAAGTGGCGTATACTCGGTATTATTTAATGAGTGGTTGGTAGCACCTAAAAGAGTAAATGTGGATATAGATGTGGATGAAGTGTTAGAAAAGTCCAAAGGGTGGATGGAAATAATAGACTCTATACAACACCAAGCTTATGAAAAATCACCTACAGAAATTCTGGATTTGATAGAAAAAATAAAAACAAAACTTAAGAAATTTAGAAGTATTGGATTAGAGGAAGGTGGAGAGTACTCATACGAAAATTTAACTTTTAAATTCTTAAGAAGGAGCGGTTATATTAAAAAACTCTTCGATTTAAAAAATAAAGTATTAGATTTAAGTCTAAGTTTAGATTAGAAAGGTTTTTTTTCTATTAGACTTAATATTTATATAAAAAAATAAACTTATTATGGCAAATTACGCTGGACTATCATCAGGAGAAGAATTGTACTGTGGTACAAGTATCCAACCCTACCTAACATCTGCCGGTCAACTGACGGGTAAAACATGTACATCAGTTTTCGCGAGTGGTGCGGTAGCTGGTTTGGTATTAAATGGTGCTACTGTAGGTATAACTGATGGTAACACTTTAGATATGGTAATAAAAACTGTATCTGGAACATTGACAAACGCTTGTTTTGTGTGTTCTTGTAAAACATGTTTAGACCCAGATGGTAACGCTCAAAAAGCAACATATGGTGGACAAACAATAAATCCAGAGAGTCCTTACACACTAATAGGTATGGGATTTTTACAAAGTTAAATAAAAAAAGAAATTAAATAACAAAAAATGGCAGATTTAAAACCAGTAGGGAGTGAAAAACTTCCATTAGATAAAAAACTCCAAAGAATTATGGAGATAGCTAACTATGGAATGACACCTGAAGTTAAGACTCATAAGACAGCCTCGTTGGAATATACAGTTAAAGCGTCTGATGGTAACAAATATGGTATCATTAGAGAAAATGCACAATATATGATATTGAAAGAGGGTACTGATGGGTATGATTATATGAGTGGGATGAGAAACAATTCTAGGTACTCATTTAATTCATATTCTGAAGCTTTGAAAAAACTTAATCTTCTTATGAAACCCTTAAACGAAAATTATAACGGTGGAAAACAATTAAATCTAATTGGTGAACAAGAGGAAGAAGATACAAAATTCGTACTTAAACAACCTGAACCTACAGGTGATGATTTAGGTATGGAAGACGACTTAGGTTTGGGTGATGATTTAGGTATGGAAGACGACTTAGGTGGTGAAGAAATTGAAGGTGAAATGGATTTAGGTGTAGAAGATGATATGGGTGGTGAAGAAATTGAAGGTGAACTGGATGTAGAAGTAACTGACGATGAGGACGCGACTAAAGCGGTTCAAAAACTAACTGGAAAATTAGGTCAAAAACTTAGAGACCTTGCTGAACCAGAAATGACTGCAGATATTATCAAGTACGTCCTTAACTCTATTATTTCAGCTGTTGATTTAGAAAAATTAAGTTCTGACGATAAAGATGAAATTGTAGATAAATTCGAAGACGAAGATATTGAATATACTGAAGAAGGTGAATTTGATGTAGAAATGTCAGGAGAAGAAGAATTAGATTTAGGTGATGACGACATGGGTGATATGGAAGGTGAAGACCTAGACATGGACATGGACTTAGAAAGTGAGTTAGCTGAAGGTATGGTTATGGGTGATGAAGAAACTAATGAAAACTTAGGAGCTTTAGCAAGAATGGCAGTCGGAGCTGCAGCAGCAGGATTTGGTGAAAGAGCAGCGGACAAAGTTTTTAATGAGGAAACCCAAGAATGGGAGGATGTTACTGGTGACGGAAAATTTACTCAAGCAGACGTTCTAAAACTAAGAGGTGTAGAACTAGATGAAGAAGGTACAATAAATTTTGCAGGTGAAGACGATGACCCAGAAGCTGTAGAAGCTATAGCTGACATATTTAATGAGAGTAGAGTTAACAAAACTTTATCAAAATACTTTAAGTTAACTGAAGATGAAAAAATTCTAAAAGAATATAGTAACGATTTTAAAAAACAATCATTAAAAAAGAAAAAAGAAAACTTTTTAAATGAAAGTATTAAACAAGTGAAAAGAAAAAGACTAATAGAATCTTCATTTAGTTCTTACGAACAAGAAAGAACCACTAAAAGATTTTTAAATGAAAATAGAAACTTTAATTTCGTAGGTAAAAACAAACGAGGTGGAATGGTTTTTAAAAGAAATAAAAATTTAGTAGAAATAACAACATCAGGAAAAGTTCTTTAAAATGAAGTTAGTATACATCAATGGATTAGGTTCTAATTTCAGAGGTAATTATGTGTACGAATTCATCTTTTCTTCTGAACTCGTAGACATATGGGGACCAGACTGGGATTCAATTCCAGCACTAGGAAAACCATTACCTCCCGACATTGAGTATATAGAAAAAGTGGGAACACTTTCAAAAGAAGGTCTGGAATTTGAATTAGTTCAAAATTCAGACTATTTTTCATTTACTGACGCAATTGATGATGTTATAGCGTTAGGTTGGGAAAAGTACACTGAAGAAGAAGACATAAAAGATACTAGGTTGGTATTTAGGTTTGGAGAAACTATGGAATCTGTTACAGATAAACTATACTCAAGAGATTTAATTTTAACCTCAAATGAAACAGAAAAACATGAAAAAATTTAGTAAAATAGATACATTATCCAAACTAGTAAAAGAAGGTTTTAACATTGATACACTTTTAAAGTTTGACAACAAACAACTATACGCTCTTAGAAAAAGAGTTTTAAATGAGGCAACTACTACCCAATCTCAAACAATGACTTTTAATTTAACTAATCCCGAAGATGAAAATGAGTTCAAAAAACAGATGATAGACCTAGGACCAAATTCAAAACCAGAACAGGCAGATATAGACCCTGCTAATAAAACTGCAACAATTACCAAGGAATTAGGTGAGGACCAAGAACTTACACCTACCAACACACCAATTCAAAAATATAGAAAGGGAGATAAGGAGGTTGAAGTTTTAGAAAAAGAAGATTTAGATGAAGTAATAATGGATATGGGAGCTGGTGATTTTGACGAAACTTCGTTCGAAAATCCAGATGATGGTGGATTCCATACATCTCAAGGGCCTATGGATTCATATTACTCAACAGACAATAAAGGAACTTTAATAGGTGCAGGTACAAAACAAAATAAAGGACAATATAGTGGAAACGCAAAATATTTAGACACACCATCATTCCATAATCCAGACTCTGAAGGTTTTGATTCAGACGGACCAATGGATTCTTATGGTGGAAACGGATGGGACGAAGGTGGTTTCGCTGGTGAATTAAATGAATTTGCACCAGAACCAAATTACTCATTTATGAATCCTGTGGCAAAAGGACATCAATCAGATGGACCAAGAGGACATAGTAGGGGTTTACATGAAGACGCAGAAGATGAACTGGTACACGTACAAAAAGATGTGGCGGGAATGGATACAGACCAAGACGCACCACAAAAAGGACCAGATAATGACGATAACTCAGATGATGGTATGGGTATGTTTGAAAGATACGTGACAAAGAAAGATTTAATGGAAGTCGCTAAATCTAAATCACAATATAATTTTCACAAATTAGTACTAGCTTGTAAAAAAAGTAAATATAAAGATTGTGGTGATGGTAGAAATGATAATGCGGTTCTAAAAGCAGCTAAAGAGATGTCTTTAAAATCTATAAAAGATTATACTGATACATCTAATCCAGAAAATTTACCAGAAAAAGTAAAAGAACAAAAAATAACTGAACAATGGTTGTTAAGTTTAGTAGAAAAATATGAAAGACCTTTTATGACTAAGGGACAATTTTTACAAACTTTAAATGAAATTGCTGTGGAAACACAGGATATCCAAGTTATAGATAATGATGTGGAAGATGCAAAAGATGAGTTACCAGCATGGTTAGACTTTGATAGTTTATTTATGAACTCACCAGCACCTACAACAAAACCAGCACCGACTAAACCAGGTGTTTCACCAGGTATAAAACCAGGTAGAAGAAACCCATTTAAACCTAAACCAGGACCTAACCCAAGACCAAAAGCAATAACAGAATCAGAATGAAAACTAGAAAAATATTAAGAGAATTTACTAAAAACATGTTGGAAGCACCGATTGATTATGGTGACAGACCTGAAAGAATGGACCCTTCTTTACAAGGAAAATTAGAAACTGGAGAGTTTCCCGGTGCAGGTTCTAAAGCATATCCATCTGTACCACCAGAGGGCATACCATCTAATTTCGAAGAGTTAGTAGCTTCTGAAAGATTTAAGTCAGTAATAGAAAAAGTTAAAAACTATACTGGTGTAAGAAATGTAACACCTCAGTCTTTTATGCAGTTACAACAAATGTTGATGGGTTCATTGCAAAGAATTTTACAATTAGAATCACAACATAAAGAACAGTTAGAAGATTTAGCGGTAAAAATAGTGAGAGAGGAAATGGCTATCCCACCAGACGCGGTACAATTTGACGCTAAGATTGTAGGTATGGGAGAAATCGACACCGAGGGAATGCAAGGACAATCCCAAGAGCAACAAACCCCAGAACAACAAATGGATGCTGAAGAAGAAGCGATGGAGGAGTTCGAAGAGTTTGATTTAGAAAAACAAAAAAGAAGATTTTTAAACCAATTAATTCAAGGAGCTTCCAAAAAAGGCCATTACATGTTTCATTTGGTTGAAGAGGAACTTAATAATATTAGTCCTGACTTAATTAATTTATACGGTGTGATGATGTCAATCAACGATTTAGTTTATTGGATTATGCCAGACCAAACAACTATGATGATGGCACAAAGTGGTCAAAGTATAGCTGGTAAAGAAGAAATTGACCCAGAAACAGACCCACCCACTATTAAAGCTAGAGGAATTACTTTCCCAGTTTTAGTACATGAATTAGTTAAAGGAACTATGGAATTACTCGCTACCCAAGGATTGCCCGATGACCCTGGAATGGCACAAAGAGTTATTGACTCAGAAGATACTCTAGTAGCTGAAGTTTGGGACTTAAGATTAGGTCCTGTAATTTGGGAAAAATTTAGAGAGGCTTACCCACACGATTTATTACAAGACGATAAGAGAATAATACAAAATTATTTATTTAGTGAATTTGCAAATATGGACGCTAAAGAAATGTTTGCGTTAGCTAAAAAAATTCTAAGTGGTGGTGACGAAGGAAAAGAAGAGTTGGAAAGAATGGTTAAAGGAATCATATCTGATTTAAATGAAGAACAATATGAAGACGCTACTGGGGACTTTGGAGATGATGATGGTGATACTGCAGTTGCTGGTGCTGATACAGCAGATGTATTAGGAAGTTTAGATTTACCTAAACCTGACACTGGTGAAGAATATGACGTTGATGATATTTTAGACAAGATAGGTAGAAGTGGAATGGCCTCTTTAACTAAAGCAGAATTAGAATTTCTTAGAAATCAATCCAAATCTTAATAAAGATTAAAATCAAGTATTTATTGGTATGGGAATGAACAAACAAGAACTCATACAAGAATATGTTAAGTGCCACGGTGACACATCGTACGCACTTAAAAGTTATTTACAAACCTACGACAACACGCAACAAAAACATGTCCCCTTTGAGTTATTTCCTGAACAAAAGGAAATGATAAAAGATTTTGAAAATTATGATGACAATATAGTACTCAAGTACAGACAAGCTGGTGTTTCTACCGCAACTGCAGGGTGGATATCTAAAAAATTACAATTTGCTTCTAAAGAGTCACCAGAAAAAATTCTTATACTAGCTAACAAGTTAGACACCGCAACTGAGATGGCAAATAAAATAAAAGGATTTTTAAGACAATGGCCTGATTGGATAAATGTAGGGTTTGATAAGGACAAAAATTCACAAAAACATTATAAACTTAATAATGGTTCCGAAGTAAAGGCAGTCGCGACTTCAGTCGATGCACTTAGAGGATACACACCTACAATATTAGTATTTGATGAAGCTGCTTATATTGAGTCGGGTGGAGATTTATGGGCTGCATGTATGGCGTCCTTAGCTACGGGAGGTAAGGTGATAGTTATTTCCACACCTAATGGGTTCGACCAAATCTATTACGAAGTTTTTGACCAATCGGTTAGAGGATTGAATAATTTTCAAATAAGTTATCTAAGTTGGTACTACGACCCTAGATTCACACAAGATTTAAGATGGGTTAAAACTAAAGATATTGTGCATTTTCTTTTAAATAGAGATGAATATGAAAAAGAAGATATTCTATCCGACATAAATAAAGACGATTACCAAATTTATTTAGATAAAGGTTACAAACCATTTTCAGATTGGTTTGAGTCTATGTGTAAAAAATTAAAATTTGATAGACGAAAAATATCACAAGAGTTAGAGTGTGCTTTTTTAGGTTCTGGTGATAATGTAATTAATGGTACAACTATGGACCAACTACAGGAACATGTGTGTGAACCTACGGAAAAATGGGTAGGTAACGGTTTGTGGGTTTGGAAAACCCCTGTTCCTGGACATAAATACATTATGGGTATAGATGTTTCTAGAGGTGATAGTGAGGATTCTAGTGGTTTTGTTATAATGGATTTTGATGAAAGAGAACAAGTGGTAGAATATTTAGGTAAAATTCCACCAGATATTGTTGCGGATTTAGCTAATAAATGGGCTACTAAATACAGTTGTTTTGTTGTAATAGATATTACAGGTGGTATGGGTGTAGCTACATCTAGAAAAATGTTAGAACTAGGTTATAAGGATTTTTATTACGATGGTGTAAAAGCAGAAGAAATGTGGAAGTTTAATCCAGACACTAAAACACCTGGTATAAATTTTAATAGTAAAAGAGCACAGTTAGTACAAGCTTTAGAAGAACAATTAAGAACTGGATTTAAAATAAGGTCACAAAGATTAATGAATGAGTTAAAAACTTTTGTTTATATAAATGGAAGACCTGACCACATGAAAGGTCATCATGATGATTTAATTATGTCCTTAGCTATGGCACTTTATGTTGCTCAAAATTCTTTTACACAATTAAAGAAAAATGTTGCACAAGCAAAAGCGATGATAGATGCGTGGGTAACAGACGAAAGAAAATTTAACACAAATAAAGGAGAACCAGTTTTTAAACCATCAAGAGTGTCAGGTAATGCTTTACCCCCCTCTTCTAATGACCCTAAAGACTATTTATGGATGTATACTGGATTAAAATAAATAAAGTAAAATGGCAATAATTAAAAAACCTGGATTTGGTTCAGGAGGTAGGTATAAAAGTGGTAAATTACTAAGGCAGGTTATAGGCACTACAATATATTCGTGGAGCCCAACACCACCTGATTTTATTGTTAAAAATAGTAATGAACTAACTACACAACAAAAAAAAGAATGTTGTGAAACTTGTAATGGGTTAACAATTGACAATTGTGTATCATATGTTAATGGCGGAATCTGTAAGGATAATGTAGGAACACCACCTACCGCAGCTTATGTAGATTGTGAATATGTTACTTAACTGTTTACTAGACCAAAAAATGTTGTAAAATTATATAGTTATGGCAGAAAAAAATATGACAATATTTCAAAGGTTAAACAACCTTTTCGGTGCGGAGGGTCCTTCAGCGCCACAAAAACGTACATATAACTTTGACAAAAAAGATATATTAAGAACTACGTCTAAAGCGGATTATGAAAAGACAAAACTAGAATTACAACAAGGACAGTACCTCTCGAATCAGTGGCAAAAAATAGAATCTCAGTTATATTCACAGGCTGTTTATTATGAACCTACAAGATTAGCTGCCTATTATGATTATGAATCTATGGAATTTACTCCTGAAATATCAGCAGCTTTAGATATTGTATCAGAAGAGGCCTGTACCATTTCCGAAAGAGGGTATATGTTAAACATATATTCTGAATCCACAAGAATTAAAGCTGTTTTAGGTGATTTATTTAACAATATTTTAGATATAGAATCTAATTTACCTATGTGGGTAAGAAACACATGTAAATATGGTGACAACTTTGTTTACCTTAAAATAGACCCAGAAAAAGGAATTGTGGGAGCTAGTCAATTGCCTAACATTGAAATAGAGCGCATAGAAAAAGGGATGAAGACCTACGAAACTAGGACAGGTGATAAAGAAGAAAGGGAGGTTAAATTTATATGGAAAAATAAAACTATGGAATTTAACACCTGGGAAGTCGCTCATTTTAGATTACTAGCTGATGACCGTAGACTACCTTATGGTACCTCTATGTTAGAAAAGTCTAGACGTATATGGAAACAATTATTACTCGCTGAAGACGCTATGTTAATATATAGGACATCTAGAGCACCTGAAAGAAGAGTATTTAAAGTATACGTTGGTAATATGGAAGACCAAGACGTAGAAGCTTATGTGCAACGAATAGCTAATAAATTTAAAAGAGACCCTATTGTCGATAAAGAAACAGGTAATGTAGATTTACGTTATAATCAAATGGCAGTAGACCAGGATTTCTTTATACCAGTTAGAGATTTAGCAGCCCCTAACCCAATAGAAACCTTACCTGGAGCAACTAATCTAGCAGAAATTGCGGATATAGAATACATACAAAAGAAATTATTAGCAGCGTTAAGAATACCTAAAGCTTTTCTAGGATTTGAAGATGTTGTAGGAGAAGGTAAAAATTTAGCTATTCAAGATATTAGGTTTGCAAGAATGATTAATAGAATTCAAAAGTCTATGATTCAAGAACTTAATAAAATAGCCATAATTCACCTTTACATGTTAGGTTTTGAAGAGGAGTTAGGTAACTTTACTTTAGGGTTGACCAACCCATCTACACAGTCAGAATTGTTAAAAATAGAACAATGGAAAGAAAAAATTACACTTTATAAAGACGCTGTTACTGACCCAGGTTCTGGAATCCAAGCGGTATCATCTACTTGGGGTAAAAAACATATTCTTGGTTTTTCTGATGAAGAAATTAAACTTGACTTACAACAACAACGTATAGAAAAAGCGGTGGGTGAGGAATTAAATCAAACTGCCACAATTATTAAAAATACTGGAATATTCGCCAATATAGATAAACTTTATGGTGAAATGAAACCTGACGAAGGTGGTGCTGAAGAAGCCGCTGCAGGTGGAGAAGAAGAATCTCCAGCTGACACTGGTTTAGAAGGTGGAATGGAGGAGACACCACCAGAGGATTTAGGTGGTGACGAAGGTGGTGACCTTGGAGGTCTAGAGTTATCTTCTATAGATAAATCTAAATTACCTTTAATTTTAGAAAGCTTAGATAATAATAATTTTGATGTTAATTTAAATAGGGGTAAAAATAAAATAGAAGAGGTAATTAAAAAGGCCGATAGTTTATTAAGTGAATAGATATTTATTGTTAAAGACAATAATATGTTCGGAAAAACAAAAAATAGAATAGACAGTATTTTAGTTAATACTTTTTCACAAAAATCTAAATTTAAGAAGGCCTTCCATACACTTATGGAAAGTCTAAAAGATAATTCCACTAACAGAGAATTTTTTGTATTGTACTCACAAATGGAGAACAAATCATTCGATTCATATAAAGATGCGGAAGATTACCTTAACGAATCAATTAAAACTTTAAAATCTAAAAAGAACAAAGTTAATCTAAAAAGAATTAACGGTTCAATAAAAAAATATAGTTCGTACATCGGTAAACAAACTAATAGACTTTACGAGAGTATGGATACTTTAATATTTAATGAAAATGTTTTAGATATTGAAAAACGTATTGAAGCGAAAAAGATAGTTTTAAAAAATTTACAAACTAAAAAGTCTAAACCAATATCTGAGAATAAAGTACCTACTTCATTATTAATTAATTTATCTACTAAAAATTTCAACGAAAAGTATGAAAATTTAACAGAAAATGATAAAGTTAAATTTAAAACTTTAATGAATAAAGATATGGGTAAATTAGAAAAAGAAATTAATGGTTTAGTGGAAGAGGTAAGTGGTAAACTCGATAAGTTAATTAGTGAGTCTACTGATAGTAAATTACTAAAGAAACTTGAGGAAACTAAGAAAAAAATACAAGAGACTAAAAAAAATAAAGTTTCTTTTTACAAGATAAAAGAATTAAACAAAACACTTTAAAATGAAATTTATACAAAATATGTTAAGTAGCGAAGGTAAAATCTCTAGTAAGAGATTTGTAACTTTTACTTGTCTATTATTTATGTTAATAGGTTATACCGCTAACCTATTCTGGGACTTTGAAGTTAGGGACTCTCTTTTTGAAGCTTTACAATGGATTGTAATGGCTGGCCTAGGTTTTACTGCCTCTGAAAATTTTGCGGTAAAAAAAGAAGAATTTAAAGAGGAATCTTCACCTTCACACACAACTATAACTCATGAGTATGATTATGGTGATGAAGAGGAAGTGTAAAGTTAATTTTGACACTAAAATAAAATGCTGTTATATTTAGGTATATAACAGTATTTTTTATGAAAACAGGAAAACAATTTAAATTAAATTTAAACAAAGACTTTAACACTTATTACGGTAGTGTGGATTACAAAAATCCTAAATCTATATACATTAACATTTCTTCATGGTTTTCCCCTTTAAAGGAGTGTGAGAACTGGGACAGAGCTGTTAGTAGTTTAAAACGGAACATACAACATCATATCTCTTCTACTGATACCGATAATTTATTTTTAGAAAAAAAACAAATTATCGATTTAGATATTAGAACTAGTGGTATTCGAAAAGATAAAAGAAGTTACATGAATTGTGAAATAACTTTATTTCTTAGTAGAGAGGAACCTATAAAATCAAATAATATCAAAAACGTAGTACAAAGTCTTCTAAGTAATGTGATAACAGACAGTTTTAAAGTTTCACCTTACTTTAATTTTTACAAGACAAAAAAGTAATCCCGAGTTTTATTACCAATTAACTATTTATAGTTAAAAGTAATAATGGAAATATTAAGACCGGGTAAAGTAGGGACAGGAATTTTAATAGAATATGACGCGGGTCATATATCCCCTAAAAATAATAACAATAAAAAAGTTATTAAAGAAATGACTGATAGGTCCATCCAAGAAGGTCCTATCATTTTTCATGCCATACTTCAAAAAAGTGGAGTAGAAAATAGAAACGGCAGAGTATACCCAGATAACATTTTAAAAAGAGAAGTGGACAACTATCAAAAGTTAATTGAAAAAGGTAGTGCACTTTCTGAGCTCAACCATCCAGAATCTTCACTAGTAGATTTAGAAAGAAGTTCTCATAGAGTTTTAGAGACTTGGTGGGATGGCAATATATTAATGGGTAAATTAGAAATATTAACTTCTCCCGCATATCACCAAACAGGTGTAATTTCTTGTGTGGGAGATATAGCAGCAAATTTATTAAGACATGATGTGACTCTAGGTATATCGTCTAGAGGTGTTGGTTCTTTAGAGAGAGAGAACGGACAAAACATGGTACAAGACGATTTTGAATTAATATGTTTTGACTTAGTATCATCACCATCTACACCAGGAGCATACTTGTTTAAAAACGCTGAAGATAAAGAACTTTATGATGAATCTTTAAACCATGATACATCACAAGAAGAAGTAACAAGTAAAGCCTTAAACGGTTCATTAAGATTGATGGATAAGTTAGATAACTTTTTGTCAGGTTACTAAAAAAAATATTTTATGGGTTATTTATCTGTGGATTAAAGGTTTTTCCACTATTGATAATATTTATAAAACAAATAAAACTTTAAAAAACGCGTAATAAAAAAGATATGGCAGATAACAAATCAGTCTTAGAGAAAGCCCTACTAGAGGCACAACAGTTAGAAGAAGCTGTTAAATCTAATGCAAAAGAAATACTTGCAGCAACAATGAAGCAAGAAATTGAAGAGTTAGTTAAAGAATCACTGAATGAACAAGAAGAGGATGACTTTGTCGATGTAGACGAAGATGAAGTTTCTCTTGATTTTGAAGGTGACGATGACGAAGAATACGAAGACCAAGAAGAAGAGGAGTTTAGAGCTCCTGAAGAAGAAGAAGCAATGGTATCCATTGAAATGGATGCGAATGAACCAGCACTCGACCTAACAGCAGCATCTGACGATGAAGTATTGAAAGTTTTCAAATCTATGGGAGCTGAAGATGGAATCGTTGTTACACAGGATGGTGATACGATTGATATTGAGGACCAGGAAGCTGGTACTGAATACAAAATTGAGTTAGCAGAGAGCAAACTTAGAAATAATCTTTTAATTACAGAGGATTATGATAAAAACGATTCAATGGACGAAAGTTACGTTGAAAACGATGAAATGAAAGAAGAAATGAAAGATTTCGATGAAGGCTACGGCAGAAAAAGCATGTACGAAAACGGTGAAAAAGACGCTAACGAAATTACCCTAGTTGGACAAGAGGAAGACATGGGTGAAGAAATGGGAGATGACGAACCAATGTATGAAATTTACTTAGGTGAAGATGATGACATTGAGGAACTTGACATTGAAATGGGTGAAGAGATGGATTTCTCTAACTTAGGTGCTTCCGCTAAAGACGACTATTCTCATGAGAGAAAATTAAGAATGGACGGTAGGTATGACGCAGCTAATGGAAATATGGCAGACGCTTTTAATGATTTTAACCACGCACACGCTCTGAAAGGAGACGCTCATGATGACAGAACACGTCACTATGATGAGTTTTCTGAGGAAATGGAAAGAGACATGGAAGAAGGTCATTGGGGTGGAAACAAACACGACTTCGCAAGACATATGGACTCTGCAGGACACCGGACAAAGTCTGGTGATGTTGGAGGTGGTAAGTATGGTAAAGGTGGTCACTTTGATGACTACACACAAAAGTTCGGAGGAAATAAGTTCGATAAGTCTAAAACACATAGTGGATTAGATTACGACCTACCTGAAGGACACCATTCTGACGAAGAAGTTGGAGAAGCTTCAAGAACATACGGTTTTGGTTCTAAATCTGGAAGAGGTTTGAGAAAAGCTATTTCAAATAACAGGAACTACGAATACCCTATGAATGAGTCTACTAAGAAATCAATCAACAAAATCATCGTTACAGCGAAACAACTACAGACAGAAAATCGTCAATTCAGAGAAAAAAATAAGGAATACAGACAAGCTCTTAAAGTATTCAGAGATAAATTAAATGAAGTAGCAGTATTTAACGCTAACTTGGCGTACTCTACTAAGTTATTCACTGAACACACAACAACTAAAAAAGAGAAGGTTAATATCCTTAGACGTTTTGATGGCGTCACAACTTTGAATGAAAGTAAAAACTTGTTTAAATCTTTAACTTCAGAATTTAAATCTAAAGTTAATAAATTAAATGAGTCGGTTCAAAAAACCATTACAAAAACACCTTCTGGTGGTTCTTCAGTCAATTTGATTGAGAGCAAAACTTACGAAAGTCCCCAAATCACTAGGATAAAGGAGATGATGAGTAAGTTATAATAATTAAATAAACGCTAACTAAAAACATAAATTAAAAATGGGAGCATTATTAGAATCTGGTATGGTCGGAAACATAGGGTTAAAACACCTTAAAGTTATCCGCGAAGATACTATTGGAAAATGGAACAAGCTTGGGTTCCTAAACGGATTAAATGGGCACAGTAAAGAAAACATCGCTCAATTATACGAAAATCAAGCTACACACTTAATAAACGAGGCTACGTCATCTGACGCTTCAGGTTCGTTCGAAACAGTTGTTTTCCCAATCATTAGGAGAGTATTCTCTAAATTATTGGCAAACGATATCGTTTCTGTACAAGCTATGAACTTACCAATTGGTAAATTGTTCTACTTTGTACCTAAAATTTCAGAAAGAAGAACTGGAACTGTTGGTGACCCACAATTTACTGGGGAAGGACACTACAACCCAATTGGGGGAGCGTTTTCTGACGACCAAACAACTTTTGACCCAGTTAATCTTTATGACGCATACTATGAAGGTGAAGGAAGAGAAGGTTTATTTGACCGTTCAAAAGGAGCTTTTTCAGCTGTTACTCGTGGTACTGCTGTTCAAGTATGGAACGCAGCTGGTTCATCACTAGGTGACGCTACAATTAATGGATTAGGTGCATTAGCACAGTCTGGTTCAACTACAGGATGTGAAAATAACGGTCTAAGGTCAGCAATTGTTGCTTTAAGAGGTTTTAGTAACAGTGGAGCTGGTAAACTAATCGGTCCTTCAGGTAATGAAATGGATACTGAAGAGTTCTTAGCATCTCTTGAGTTATCACCATCTGGAAATGTTGCATGTTGTGCTGATTCAGCAACAACTTTGTTTACAACAGCTTCTAAATTACCATTCAGAGTTGTTACTCAGAAGTACGGACAACAAATCGTAGGTTACGGTACTACTACTAGTACTTTATTCCCTGGTGGTTCTTACAACGATATCTGTGACGCTACAGGAACAATCTACTTAGAAGTAGACCTTACATGTCCAGCTTGTATCGATTGTAACTCAGTCGATGGTTATGTTGGAGCACATGTTACAGGTGCAGACACAACTACAATAAGTGCTAATTATAGAATCTACCAAGACTTGGAATTCGAAACTGAACTTGCTGAAGTTTCTTTTGACTTAGAATCTGTTACAGTTTCGGTTACTGAAAGAAAATTAAGAGCTCAGTGGTCTCCAGAATTGGCACAAGACGTTAGTGCATTCCACAACATCGATGCTGAAGCTGAATTGACAGCTTTATTGTCTGAAGAGGTTGCAGCTGAAATTGATAGAGAAATCTTGAAAGACCTTAGAAAAGGTGCAGCATGGCAACTAAGATGGGATTACAACGGATGGAAGAGATTCTCAGCTGGTCAAGCACCATACACTCAAAAAGATTGGAATCAAACATTGATTACTGCGATTAACCAAATCTCAGCTCAGATTCACAAGTCTACATTGAGAGGTGGAGCTAACTGGATTGTATGTTCTTCTGAAGTTTCTGCAATCTTTGATGATTTAGAATACTTCCACGTTTCTAACGCGTCTCCAGAGCAAGACCAATATAACATGGGTATCGAGAAAGTAGGTACACTTTCTGGACGTTACACAGTATACAGAGACCCTTACTTCCCAGCAAACAAATGTTTGTTAGGTCACAAAGGAACATCTCTACTTGATACTGGTTATGTATACGCACCATACGTACCATTACAACTTACACCAACAATGTATAACCCGTTCAATTTCGCACCAATCAAAGGTATTATGACCAGATACGCGAAGAAAATGGTAAACAACAGATTCTATGGTCTTATCACTGTAGATGGAGTAAGAACTTTCGATATCAGAGAGTTAAGATAATAAGTATTATATACTTTATCATAATAAAAAACCCCTCATTAGAGGGGTTTTTTTTTTAATCTATAACAAAGTAGTCCTTATATTCTTTAAAGACCGTTAGAGTACAGAATACCCAGTCATATTCGTTTTTAGACCACTTATAGGTCCTACCTACTTTACAAGATATAGCACCTACTTCAGCATCATTCACATTTAATAGTAATCCGTTATGTGGTGGTGACTTTTTCCATAAATCCAGTATTCTTTCCGCTATTGCATTTTCTGACATATTAGAAGAACATATTACAGCACAATTTTCACCAGAATAAGTCCACATAATATCATAATAATCTAATCTAGATGTGGGTCTTGGGGTTATGGTACTTTCACCATGTCCCATTTTACCTGTTCTAGCTTGATAATTTGAGTGATGTTCAGCTGGTTTAAAAGCTCTACCTGACCATTCCCATTTTTTTAATCCATTTTGTTCCCTATATTCATTACATTTATTAAACAATAAATAATCTAACGAAGTTTGAGAAAACGTAGTTAAACTTATTAATATTATAAGGGTTGTGGTTAATATTTTTTTCATAGTTATTACTTTTTTAATTATTATAATACAAATATAATAAAAAAATATTAAACTACAAAATTAAACTACAAAATTATTGTCTATAATCGGCAGGTGGGTTCCCAAAGTAGTTAGCTTGATTTACTACTTGAAATTTTAAAGTTTGGTAATAGGTATTTACTTCTAGGTCTGATATCGCTTGAATATCTAAGTAGTATTCGTTTGGTATCATGTCTCCAGTATCTATTAAAAAATAGTTTTGATTGTTAGCTATATTAACTTGTGTCCAAGGATGGGTTTCTACCTCTGTAGTACCTTGTTTAACATATAACCTATATTTTATATTTGAAATAGGTTGGGGTACTTCAGTACTATATTCTTTTCTAGCGGACACAATAACTTTTCTAATATCACCATTAGTTATTTTTTCGTCTCTTTTTATTCCAGAAACAGAATAACCATAATGTTTAGGTAAACCTACCTTTCCACCTATCTCGAAATATTGTGAATTAGCTTTTAAAGTAAATTTATTATTAACATTAACTTGGCAATTACCATCTATTACTAATCCAGACCACCTGTCTGTAAAAATACAAGGTGTAGAATAGGTATCACAAGGTAATGAAAAACATACACAATATACTCCTTTAGTTACTTGGGATGCTTGTAAGGTATATAATAAAGTACCTGAACTATCATATATTGTAACTGTAGGTAAAGAATCTAAATTTACTGGTACACCTCCAGCATTTACGTAAAGATAAAGACAATTAGTTTTACCTTCGTAAAAGAAATTCCTAGAGTCATTTATATAATCATCGTAATTAGTCTCTAAAAATGGTTCAAAAAAAGTTTGTGTATACTTGGTAAAAAATCCTGTGGAGTAACTTTCCGTTAACCCGGTTAAGTGTTCTAATTCTTTAACAAAACCAATAGCGTATCCAATACTATTAGTGTTAGCAGTTAATATTTCATTAACTACTGCAGTCATATCCATTTCTACATTTTCGTTACCATTATCGAAAGTTTGTCTAGCTATTATATGTGGAGTAACACAACCAGCAGTTGTCCAATCATAAGCTCCATTACAATTCCATTTGTTTAAAGTACTTTCGTAATACCAATTACTAGGTCTTTCAGAAAAAGATTTATCTTCTAATCCCTCAAACTCAGAAGACGAATCTACATAATCATAACCAACTCCCTCAGACCAGGTACTAGCTGTAGTAGCTCCAGTCAACTGTACTAGAACTAATTCAAAAGAGGTAGCTCTTCTATTGCCCTTAGATGTGGTAGTATTCAATAATTCTTCGTCAAAAGTAGAGGTATTAACCATTCTTAATGTATGAGTAGCTGCAGAATTTAAACAACCACCAACTAGGTTAACCGTTCCATCTTCATATTTTTCAATTAAATCAGTTAAATCTAAATCAAATAAAAATCTACTGAATGAGTTATTTACTCTAGTTCTAGTAAAACCTGTGATAGTTTGACCTTGTTCATTTAAACAAGTATCCCCCGTAAAATTAGTGGCAATACACGTATATCTAGAATTCTTACCACCATAATAAATCTCAGTTACTGGATTTTTCGCTGTGTTAGTGTGACTATTAGATAATAGTGTGTTGTTCTTACTAAAGTATGATTTATGTGTACTCATATTACGCTTTAATAATAAATATCTAATTGATTCTTATATTCTTATTTAGATAATTTCCTTTTGTTAATATATCTTCTATTTCGTCTAGTAGTTGCGTACCACCGTCTTGGGTACCCTGTTGGGTAGTATTTCCTTCACCATGTACGTGTGTTTTTAAGAATAGTACTATTTTTGTTAATAATTCAGTTAATTGTTCTCCCCTAACTATAGGCTCCGTACCAAAGTCATTTAATTTAACAAGATTTTCTTGTGCTAATCCCAGATTGTCACCGACCTCATTATTATTTAGATTTTCAGTAATCGGGTTTGTGTTCACACGATTTGGAAGTACACTATCATATGAATATAAAAGAATCTTATTACTTAATTGAGCTACTATGCCTTGTCTCTCATCTTCATATTTTCGATTAATTATAGTGGTAGTTAAAGTTTCTGTAGTAGGTTCTGGGTTTTCCTTACTTAATACAAAACCGTAATACTTTTTATTATTGACCCCAGTCAAACCTACATTCCCAAGTATTTTATTAGCATTATCAGACACCAACGAAGATGCCGAGTCTTGGGAATTAACTATTTCCATAAACCCAGCTGTAGGTCTAAAATAAAAAGGGAAAAGATTTAAGTTTTGGTCTTGTCCAGAAGATAATGAAGAGAAATCATCAATGTATTCCCCTCTTTTTTCAAAAGCACCACTTGTCAAACCACTTAAAGTGCCTTCATTAAATGGTGGGTCTGTTAAAGTTTTATCGTTAAATGTCCCTACCTCCTCTAAAAACTCATTTATTAGGTATGTGGTACCACTAATACTTTGATTAGTAAAATTTAACTCTGCTCTTACTTTTAAATCGTTTTGAGTTTGAAAATTTGTTGACAATCCAGGACTATCCAGATTAGTCATTTGTTTAAATCCAGATTTAACCTTAAGTTCGTAAAGTTTTATATTACCATTTAACGAATCGGGAGAATCTAAACCAAAAACATCGTATTCCACCAAATATCTAATTATCGCTTCTACAGGTTTTTCATAGTTTGTTTTATTTTCTTTTAAAGTTAATTTTGAGGGATAGTTAGAGTACTGTATAAAAGTTGGTTCGTCATTAAATATTGGAAATTCTGGCCGGTTTTCATTTTTCTTTAATTTACCAGTTCTTAAAACTATTTCACCATCTTCATTTTCAGTGCCACTAAAAACAATATCTGCATTACTTCTACCATCTATACTTATTTTAGTAGGTTCAGAGAAAACATTTTGAGAAATGTCCGAATCTGTAATATTTAAACCTTCCTTAACTCTTGTTCCTTTAGAAGTACCTTGTCTAGCAGTATTAAATTTTTCAAAAGGTAATTTTTCGGGACTAGAGACCCTAGGTCCCATGTATAGTTTATTTTGTTTATTATTGAGAGCATCAAAAAACATTAACGTCACGTCCTCTGCCTCTTTAGGTACTACATTAATAAAATATGGTAAAAAAGGAATATATAAGTGTGGGTCATCTTTAGACCATTTAAGTTGCTCTACCGTAGTATACATACTATATTTTTCTTCTGTTAATAAATTCTTTAACAGTAATGCGTCATAATCTTGAGGTGTCTGTGAGTCGCCCCTATCTTCATCTAATACCGCTCTAATTCTCCCAGCTCTTTTCGGGTCGTTAGAATCAAGACAAACACCAAAAAACAAAAATTTATCCATTACCTTTTAATCTATTATTGTATTCGTTATAAAGTTTTTTATAATCTTTTTCTATAGCGTCTATTTGGTGAGTAATCTCTACCACTTTGGTTTTATCACTTTCAAAACGCTCTTTAAGGAAATTTAAAGCGTTAAATAAATCACTATTTGATGCTTCTTTAGGTCCTTCTATAATTTTTTTTAAATCCATATCTATAACATTATGCCCACACCCTCACCTTGGTCCGTAACTCCAGGTCCACTGGATGTATTTACACTAGACGGGAAAGTGGTTATTTGTACCTTACCATTTTTATTCCTTTCTTCCTCAACTCCTTTAATCATACTGTAAGCCATTTTTACATTGATGTTGGGTGAGCCATCAGGCATCGATTCAGTATTAATTCCAGATTCAGAAAAGTTCTTAATTACATTTTGTAAAGCTCTAACATCACTAAAACCAGGTCTTAATTCTGCGGCAGCTACTAAGTCTTTAGGGATGTTAATGGGTGGGACAGGAGGAAGTTTTATATATTTCAATAAAGTATCTAACAAACTTCTACAGTCGGAAATGTTATCTATACTGTCTGTAGCGGCTAAAAGAGTTTGTATAAGAGAATTTATAATTGACGATTGTTTAACATCATTTTCCCTTAAAATTTTTTGTACTATATAGGAAACTATTTGGATTATAAATTTTTTAACCTCTTCCCAAACGTACTCTAAAATTAGTTCACCAATACGCTTAACTATTTTATATATTATTCTAAAAAATTTCTTAACCAAATCCATTATATCTACACTTTCTATAAACGCACCTACCGCTTTTAAAGCGATAGAAATACCGAGTAGTACTTTGGGGGTTAAAATTAAGCTAATTAGTATTAAAGGTAATTTTTTAATTATATTAAAATCAAAATCTACTTTTAGATTAGGTAGTTTAAAACCTAAACCTAATTCATTATCTACACTCATACCATTTATAGCGTTATCTATAGCTGTATTAATCATAACCCCTTCTACCACTGAATTAGATTCGTTCAATAGTGCGTCTATAGCGTTGTTCATCTCATCTATATTTATCTCACCCTCAATATCGTTACAGGTAACAAATTTAACTAAACCCTTTAATTTTAAATTTATTTCTTCATTTAAATCTCTAAGTTCCTGGTCACCAAAATCAAAAAACTTATCAATATCTTCGTCACCACCATCTTCAGACAAATGACCGACACCTGAAGAGTTTATGGCTCCACCTAGTGAACCATCACCAGAATCACCACATATGTTCATAAGTTTATTTATTAAAGCACCAAATTTACCTTTAAGTTCTACTTCAGGTCCACTTAAGTCCGCTTGAATACTTAGAAATCCTGACATGGAATCTAATAATGTAGCTAAAAAATTATGGGGTTCAAAAATCTTAATAGAATCGTAATAGTCTCTAAGAAAAGTAGTTATTTTCCTATCATTGTCATTAGTAATAGTATTATCATTAAAAGTATTATCTAAACCTACGGGTTTGACTATGAAGTTTGACGACCCATCAAATTCAATCGTAAATAAACGTTGCTCTGACACACCAAAATAATCCTCTACAAGAGCGGGGTTTTGTAAACGTGAATATAATTCTTTGTTAGCTGAATATGGAAAATCTAGTTGTACTGGGTCATTTTTTTCGTATGTAGCTTTACCTACATTTGTAGTGGGAGCGTTTTGTAATAATTTAAATGGGTCCACACTTTTAACTGGTATAATCATAGAATTGTCCCCACCACCTGAACTATCCGCGGAAGGGATAACAAAATCTAAATTACAATTTATAAACTGTATTAATTCCTCAAATAAAATTTCTTTAGATTCTTCACTTATTTTACCACCTATTTCTTTGGCTATTTTTTTTCTAACTTTTTTTACAGATTCATCACCACCTAAATTTTGTAAAAGGTCCATGAAGTATTGTATCATGTTCCCTTCACCTTCTTCTACGTTAGCACTGACAGAATCTAAAGAAGACATTAAACTATTTAATTTAGATTCTTTATCTAACGATTCTATCGCTCCTTTGGTGTTGGTGAGATTTTGAATCCCATCTAAACCCTTTTTTTTAGTATTTCCAATATCTTGAGCCATTACATATTATATTCTGTAGTGTCGTCACCACCATCTTTTTCTTTATTAAGTAATGTGTTTAAAGTTTCTCTATCTTCTAACGAAAAACCAGTACCAGTACTATTATTACTTAAGTCTTTTTGAACTAGGGCACTTTGAATTTTGGCTAATTGTATTTTTTTCTCTAGTGCTGAATCTATAACTTTTTGTTGTTCTTTAATAACTGGTCCTAATTGTTGTAAATCGTCGGGTCCTTGCATAAAACTTAACATTTTATTCTGAATACGAATAGCTGTTGTTCTTTGTTCTACACATTCGTTATAGACTTCCTGTAATAAAGCTAACACACTTTCTTGGTCTAACTTTATTTCTTTCTTTTTTGGTCTAGGCATAGTAAGTTTATTTATTGCATAAATACCACAATAACAAAAATCTTAGTCTTTATACCCGTCCATAACTCCCTTATAGATGATTTTAAATTTCTTTAAAGAACTTCGAATTTCTTTTGTGGATAAATTAGTCATTTCTCTCAGGTTCAAGAGGACTAAATTTTTATTGAATTTATTTCCTTCACCGTGTATGAAAATTTCGTCATAGTTAGTAAAAACCTCTATTAAAGCAGAACCAACTTTGACTTCATTTTCATTTAGTGGGGTTACGGACATAAACTCTTCTATTTCATCTACTAAATGTATAAAAAATCTAGTAGTATCAGTCTCTTCACCATTATTCATATAATATACTTGGTCTGGTCTCTCTTCTATGGATTTAGAAATATCTTCATAAGAAACACTCCTATTTTGCAGTTTTTGGTCTTTTATTATTTGACCCATTAAATAATTTTTACAAATAGTACCGAAGTATGAGTAAGCTTTTTTTCCTTTTGCTGGTTGGAATTTTTCAGCTTTTGTAATTAAAAAAGATAGAACATCAGCATGGATGTCTCTAAATTCCAAACCTTTACGATATAATTTATATCTTCTTATTATACTATCTATCATCTTATTAAGGGGTGCGTATAAATAAGATGTGTAGATTTGGTTTCTCTCAGTGAGAGTAGTCGCGGTTAAAAACATCTTAACCGCATACTCCTGTTCTTCACCGAAATACATATTATCTTTAGATTTAGGCCTCGGCATTATCCTAAACTGTTTCAGGTGTATATTTTATTTCCCTATCGGTAGTGAAAAAATACTCTTTTTTAGCCGTCTCAATCCAGAAATTAGCTTCGACAGAATCTATTTGTTCACCCTCCTTGTGTTTATAATCCCAAAACAATGAGTCTGGACGCATATTAGTGTGTTTATAACCAACCTTAGGGACGGTAAATAATTTTAAATCGTTGTAAGTAGCTCTTAATAAGAATTCATAAACAAAAGTTAACCTAACACTGCTTTTAAACCCACCAACCTCTTCAAACTTTTCTTTACTAATGACCATACCACTGGTTTGAAAATTAGGGTATCTGAGGAGACATTCGTTATCTAGATATCCCATCTTATCACTAAAATTCATTGCCCACACAGCTTCATTTGTAAAATTAATAAATTCACCTTCTGCTGTGACATCCACAACTAATGGTAAGAAAATATCTACATTTTGATAATGTTTAGAATACTTCTCAACATTCTTAAACCATATTGTAGCGTATTCATCGTCATATTCTAATATAGAAAACCATTTAGTGTCTACTTTATTAACTCCAAAATTAATTTGACCCATAAATGAAGTGTCTCCACCATTTTCAATAATCTCTACTTGTAGACCTTCAAAATCAAACTGGTCTAAGAAGTTTTTAACTTTTAAATCATTACTTCTAACTACTAATAGTTTTGGTTTTTCTTCTACCGTTTGAGTGTTAATGCTTTTTATAGCGTTTTTAAATAAATCATCTGTTTTTTCATTCATTAAATGAATAGGTAATATAATAGTTAAATCTTTCATTTTAATTTTCTTCGTTTACTGTAAGTTTATTAATAGCGTTTTCTAATTCTTCTTCTTTGTCTTTCATTAAGTTATCCATAAAAGACTTAATTCCTTTATTTTGATTCTCTGTAGTGTAAGGTACTATAGTCTCCTCCATTTTTTCAAATAACTGAGTAGGTACTGAGTCCTCTAACCAAGTTTTCATGTAAGCGTTAACAACATCAACTATCTGATTAAATTCATAACTCCAAAATCCGTTCTCTTCCTGTAACCATTCTGGTTTTAAGTTAGGTATTTTACCTATCACAGGTACACCACTTTTCATACATTCTAATGGAAAAGTACCAAAACCTGAAATGTCATCTACCCACACCCCTACAGCCACATCCTTTAATGTGTTTGCAAAAGTTTTAGTGTCCATTCCTCTCATATCTCTGAATGTTACCCATTTAAATTGTGGATATCTCGCGTAGAAAGTTTTAACTATCTTCATAGTATCTCTTGGTTCCCTAGTGTGGATAGCAACTAATGGTGTTCCTGGTTTTTCTGTTTTTGTAAAGTCTTCTGATATTGAAGGTGGGATTACCGATACATCTATATTTGGGAATATAGAAAGTATATATTCTTTAGATATTTCAGAAGTGGTAATGACATGAGTATAACCGTAGTTAATCCACTGTACACCAGGTTGTAACATTTCAAAAATGTAGTCATATGACTGACACAAAACTACTTTAGTACAAGCCATTTCTTTAGTTTGTTCCATAACATGCCCAAATAGTTCGGGCACTATTAGTACGTCCGCGGGACCAACCGAAAGTTCACCAGAACTAACACAAGCGTGTGGTAATGAAGAATATTCTTCACCCATCCATTCGTTAATCGACATCCATTCACCATTTTGTGAATCGTTAATTTTATAATCTTCATTTTCATGTAAGATAAAAGCGTTATACCCTTCTTCGTTTAATGATTTAACTAATTCGTAGTTATATTTGATAGAGGCTTTAGGGTTACCCTTACTATCTTGTGTTAAAATAAAAATTTTAGATTCTTTTCCTTTGACTAGTTTTAATGAATCTTCAATTTTTTGTACGTTAATTTTATTTGCCATTTTTTAATTTAATTTACTTCTTTTATTATTTTATACTCCACTAAGGTATTAAAAGACAATTTAAACGGAAAACTCAAATTATCAAGACTTTTATAACCCATCTTTTCATCTATTTCTTCATCTGTAGATAATAAGACATCTAAAAACAATCTCAGCATCTCATATTTTGCTGCGTTTATAGCAAAATCTTGACTTAATTCGTCTTCCCCTTCCTTTTTCTCTTTTTCTAATTTTATACAACTCATTAATTCTTCTAAGTCAACTACCATTCTGGTACCCATGATGTCCACCTGATAGTCCTTAAGTGAATTAGTCTCCTTTAATATACTCATCTTCTACTAAATCTTTAATCGAAGAAACACACAAAACATTACCGTGATATTCATTCACTTTATTATTTTTATTTTGTTCTTCTTTGTTTATTTTTATATACTTAGTTTTTTTAAACTCAGTAATTTTTACATTATTTGTAATAATTATATCTGCTTTTTCATTAACAGATTTGAAATCTTCTAATGGGAAAAATTCTATTTTATCTATTAAAATACCCATCCTAGCTAAAAACATTAAAGTAGCAGGTTTGGATTTCTCAATTTCATTAGAGAATAAAATTAGGTTATATTCATCCCTATATTTTTTATATAATTCGTTAACCATAAAGGATACTCCTTCTTCACACTCATTGGAATAACCGAATATTCGCATGGGACATTCTACATACATATATTCTATTAAATCTTCTTTAGTTTCAAAACCTAAGTATTCTTGAAGGTCTTGGTCCGTATATTCATCTTCTAATTCTTTTTCTAAATTATCCGCTTTATAAACCAATATTGTCTTACTCACAATATCTCTAATTACGTTATTTAGTTCTATGTAAATGTTTTTTTTCATTAGTTAAAAAATAGTGTAAATAATATAGGAGTAAACTATTAATATCCAGTTAATAAAGTTAAGACTTCATCTATCGCTTCATGCCTATGATTATCTTCCAATACCACTTTAAATACAAATTCAGAATCTTTAATTTTAGGAATTTCGTGTATTGCTGAATAGTTTTTATCTTTCAAATCTATTTGTTGGTTATCACCACAGAATATCATGGTGGAACCTTTACCTAACCTACCTAAAGCCATGTTAAGTTGTGATTTAGTTAAGTTTTGAAACTCGTCAACTATTACCATACAATTTTCAAAAGTTCTACCTCTAAAGTGAGCTAAAGACACTAATTCAATACTTTCGTCCTCCTCTAACCTTGTTAATATTTCAGGTTTATTATAAACCTTTCTCATATTACTTCTAATAGGTACCAACCAAGGTTCCATTTTTTCTTTTTCCGAACCTGGTAAAAAACCATTATCTTCAGTTGAAACTGTAGGTCGTGTTATAATAATTTTATTAACCATTCTTTTAAAGAACATATCTAAAGCAGTTTGACAAGCTAACAAAGTTTTTCCCGAACCCGCTTTACCCACAATAAAATTAAATGGGTGATTAAGTATTTCCGCTTTGGAGCTTTTTTGTTCTTGTGATAACGTTATTGAAAATCTTACTGGACCCTTTGGGGGTGCTTTTTCTATATTTTGTTTTGCCATTTAAATTTTATTATTTATATTTATTTAACCAATATTCGGTCATTTCATCTAACATTGTTTCAAATGTGTATTTGGGTACCCAACCGAGAGATTCCCTTAACTTAGAAGAATCACCTTTCAAATCATGTAATTCTTCTGGTCTAATATGTTTTTCGTCAACTACAATGTAATCTCTAAAGTCTAAATCTAATCTATTAAAAGTGTATTCACATAAATCTTTTACGGAATGTGAGATTCCTGTTGAACAGACATAGTCGTCTGGTTTATCGTCTTGTAACATTAACCACATAGCTTCTACATAGTCTTTAGCGTGACCCCAGTCACGAGTGGCGTCTAAATTACCTAAATGTAATTTTTCTTGTAAACCTAATTTAATTCTAACTGCAGCTTTAACCACTTTATTAGTTACAAAATTTGTACCTCTTCTGGGGGATTCATGATTAAAAAGAATCCCATTCCATATTTTCATACCATAAGAATTTCTATAATTTCTACAAATATTATATGAAAATACTTTAGCACAACCATAAGGACTAACTGGGTTCATTGGTGTATCTTCTCTTTGATACCCATCTTCATCTATATTATTACCGAACATTTCTGAAGACGAGGCTTGGTAAAATTTGGAGTGGGGTGATACCATTCTTACAGATTCTAATAAATTTAATGTGCCCACACCAGTTACATTTGCTGTGTAAACTGGTTGGTCAAAACTTATTCTTACATGTGATTGAGCAGCCAGATTGTAAATCTCGTCTGGTTTAACAGATTGTACCACATTAACTAATGATGACATATCAGTTAAATCAGCATAAATTAAATTAATTTTTTTATCTTTTAAAAGATGTTCTATTCTTGTTGATTGTGTTTCAGAAACAGAATTACGTTTAACAGTTCCATAAACATCATAACCTTTTTTTAATAAAAATTCAGCAAGATAAGAACCATCTTGTCCGTTTATCCCCGTTATTAAAGCTTTTTTATTCATAATCTTATCTCTTTTGTTTCATAATTTTTTATAAACCAATCTACAGTTTCTTTTATACCTTCTTTAAATGATTTAAATTTATAATCTGGAAATAAATTCATTAGTTTAGTGTTATCACTAGGTTTACGATATTGACCATCGGGTTTATCCGTCATCCAGATAACTTCACCAGTAAAATCAAAAGCGTTTACAATTGTTTTCACAGCTTCTTTTATTGTTATTTCTTCTGATGTTGATAAAATTATAGGGTCATTACCATCGTATTCACTATCTAATAACATTCTAGTGAGATTTGCAACATCTTTACTATGAATAAATTCTCGTAAAGGGGTACCACTACCCCACACATAAAAAGGTTTGTTATTTAGTTTAGCTAAATAACATTTATGGATAAGGGAAGGGATGACATGACCATTTTCAACGTCAAAATTATCGTGAGGTCCGTAAATATTTGTAGGTATAACACAAGTGTACTTAAGTCCGTATTGTTCTCTATAAGCTCTTACTTGTACTTCTGCCATACGTTTAGCGTAAGCATACGCATCGTTGGAGTTGTGAGGTGGACCTAAATGTATTTTTTCCTCCGTCAAAGGATACTCCACATCATTAGGGAATACACAGGTAGAAAGAAAAACTATGAGTTTATCTACCTTATTTTTTCTACAAGATTCAATAACATTAGTATTCATCATAATGTTTTTATAGAAAAATTCCCCTTTATGTTTCATATTACCCATAAGCCCACCTACTTTTGCTGCACAATGTATGACAGAGTTAGGTTTATAATGTGTAATCATGTTGTTGGTTGAGGTAGACTCTATTAAGTTACATTCTTTAGAACCTACTTTAAGATATTCTCCACCTTTAAATTGTGACCCAACCAAGCCGTTTCCTCCAGTAATTAAAATTTTATCCATTTTTTTTATTTAAATATTCGATTATGCGGTACTCTATAATTTCATATTCTTTTACCCGTTGAAAATTGTCTTTTACCGCTTCTAATTTACTATCGTATAGACTTTTTGAGAGTGAACTAACCTTAAAGTCTTCAGTTAATTTTATTATTCCTTCAGTATTAAAATAAGTACCGATAGTGTCAGTGCCCCAATATACTGGAATAGTACCCATTGCAAAACAATCTAATATTTTTTCAGTAAAAAAATTATCATATTTAGCATTTTCTACAACAATAGAAAACATATAATTTTCTAGACTTTCTTCTTTGTGAGCTATAGGGTTAACATTTCTTCCGAATAAGTCAACTTCCTCCCTATATTTTTCCATTATTGACAACCTTTTTTTATGGCCACTAGTCTTACTTTTAGAAGAACTAACCATAGAAATTAATTTATTTTTATCACCCATTTTAGGTTCATTAATCCAAAATCCACCTGAGGGCATAAAAACAAAGTTTCTACCTAAATCTAGTAATTTTTTATTATGTGTAAAAATTAATTCATAAGAATTACAAACTGATTCTAAATTTGTCATCACCCATTGTGTGATATCCATAACTTCTTCACATTCGAATACCCAACCAAATTTATTTTTTTTAGGTTCACCTAAACCTATTCTCATTCCCTCATCTACATGAATTGAAATGTCGTACTCTCCCCCATCCTTAACCCAAATAAAATTATTTGGTAATTTATCATTTATCGAAACTGAGTTTTGGTGTTGAAATCCCCCAGCGACCATTCTACATCTTATCATATTATTATTTTATTGTTTCAATATTTAAACTCATTAATTGTCCATTTTTTTTATCCATATGAGGTAAATAAGCCTGGGAAAAATCATCTACATCACTATGGTCAGTCCCTCTCCAATCCCAACTATGCACTTGTTTAAAACCAATTTCTAGTAAATCATTTTTTAAGGTATCATAATCAAATCCTACATAATGGTAATTGTGTTCATATGTCTGTCCCCCATATATAAAACCCATTAAAGTATTTAGGGGGATGTTTTTTTCTACATATAGATGAAAAACCTTTTTTAAATCTGGCACTGCTAATCTTAGTGTTCCCCCAGTTTCTAAGACATCGTACCACCTTTTTAAAACTTTTTTGTATTCGTATCTTCCAAAATGTTCTAAAACATGACACGCGTAAATTAATTCTACACTTTCATTTTTTATCTCAGAAAGGGAAGAAATGTCATCGACTAAGTCCACACCCTCTTTTTTTCTGATGTCCACATTGGTAAACCCTTTTAGTATCTTATCTCCACAACCTAAATGTAATTTCATAATATTTTTTTTTAGTTTGATTTTTTAATTACAAAATTACAGATAGGCATTTTACTAAATTCATTAATATTATCTAAAGTAATTTCATTAAATTTTTTATTCTGGTACATAAACATTTTATAACCATGAGTTTTAATCAGGTTAAAAACATCCATAAGTTTAACATTAGCGTCATCAAAAGTATTTCCATACTCAAATTGTATAGTGTGAATAGCCCCTCTTTTTAACATTTTTTCACAACCTAAAATAACTAAAAACTCTGCCCCTTCAACGTCTATTTTTAAAAAATCTATATAGTCAATATTGTTATCTTCACAATAATCGTCTATCCTAACTGAGTTAATTATATAGGTCCTATAAGGCCAATTTCTTTGTTTAAAGACAGGTCTTTCAATCATTGAGGAACAACCGTCGGTTTCAGGGTTTAATAGTTCATGGAAAGTTACTTCCCCAACACTATCACTAACACATAATTTATTCAAAAAAACATTTTCTTTACTACCGTATTTTTTTTCTAATTCACCGTATAAACTTTGGATGGGTTCAAATGAGTGAATTCTGGACTTAACAGGTTTTTCTAAAAACATGTCAATATAGAGCCCTCTATTGGTACCAACATCAAAAACCGTTAACGATTCCTTCCCTGTTTTACCATAGACATGCTCTACTAATTCTATTTCTTCTATATCTAATTTATGATTTATAGCCATCTTCTTATTTTTTAATGTAAAACGCGTCACCCCACGTAACCCCATCCCAAGTAGTTTCTACCCTTTCAAAGTTAAATTGTGATAAGTACTCGTCTAATTCCTCAACTCTAGGACAATTTTTATATACCTCTTCCCTATTAACTTCTGTCATAATGTAGTCAATATGTTTGAGGTATTCTTTTGCTCCTTTAAAAGCTTCTAACTCATACCCTTGTATGTCTATGTTTATAAAATTATATTTTTCACAGTCTTCTATAAAAGTATCTAATTTTGTTATTTTTACTTTAACTTTTTTATTAAATTGTATGTGTGGATATTGTCTTAAATGTAAGGAAGGTTCTAAAATAGAACTGGACTGACCTTGATTAGCCGTTTCAACATTCATTTCTATTTCTCCTATGGTGTTTCCTATAGCTGTTTCAACTAAGACGGCTTTTTTACCGACCTTAGATTTTAAAACTTTAAAGGTCTCTGGGAGAGGTTCAAAAAAACAAACTTCTTTTATTCCCATTTTTTCATAGGTCACGAATTCCTGACCAAAGTGAGCTCCAATATGTAGAACCCCATTTATTTTTAAATTATATTTTTCTTTTAAATTTTCTAAGTCTAATAACATTTTTTTTTACATGTATTTGTTGTCTAATAGAAATATATTACTATTAGTTTTTTTATCAATAGTGGAATCCCCCAAATATTTCTTGTGTCCACCGTCTATTGTTCTATAGATAACTTTTTTACTCACATTTAATTTTTGATATATCATAGGAAAGTCCCTCTCAAAAAAATATCTATCTATTTTAGGGTGCTCTGGATGGCATACACTATAATTTAATCTGTCAAGTTCTAAGATGTTCCTTTCAAAAAATATAGGGTCCACTTTTTTAAAAAATTCATCTAATACCTCACCTTTGTGAACCCAAAAAGCGTATAAGGAACTTAAACTATCATTTTCTGGGCCCTCTAAAAATAAAGGAAGTGTACCATTTAACCATACGGAATCCGTTAAAGTGATGTAAGGAGAGTACATAATAAAATCTTCTTCCATCATTTTAGATTCTACAGTTTCTCTTATATCCCAGAAGTCTCCATAAACCTGTTTTCTGAAATCGTGGGAACCACTAGTGACACCTTTGGTATGACCAAACCAACAAAAATCATATTTTTTACCACTTTCTTTTACTAAAGTCAAGGCTGTTTGAAATGCCCCAACACCACCATATCCTGAATCTAAATGGTTAGGTACTAACCTATAGTTTATGTTTAAATCTTTTTTGTACTCTTCTAAAACCCCCAACCACTCCACACAGGAGTTACTATCACCTATATAAATGTCGTAATTTTTAAATTTTTCTACAAATTTACCTAAAAATTCTAAACCTATCCATATTTTATCTTCTGTTGGTATATAAGTTGTAAAAACTATGCATTTCATTTTTTTTCTATTATTACTATTCCTGACATATGATTAACATCCATTTTAAAATCTTTTATGTTGTCTTCTAAAAAATTTTCTTCTTCTGGCGTCATGTATTTCCCTTTTATCTTACCACCCACTTTAAAATCATTTAAGATATCTACAATGCTATCGTCGGTAAGACTATCTTTATATGCGGGATGTTTACAGGTTTGTAAATCTTCTATAATATAATACCCCCCGTTCTTAAGGTATTTGAACAATGTGGCTAAACTAATTTGGTGTTGGTTCATTCTATGACCCCCATCGTCTATTATAATGTCTAATTCCCCACCAATAGAAATAAGTAATTCATCTAAATCTTTCCTAGATTCTTGGTCACAGATAAAGGTCTTCACATTTTCTGTTTCTACGTCTTTAAAGTCATAAACATCTATGCCATAAATTTCACTATTGTTAAGGTACTCTCCCCAACTTCGTAATGAAGCTCCTGGTAACCTCCTATCACCATCAAAACGATTTCCGTCCCAAACCCCTAAGGGTCTATCTTGTTCTGGCTGTGTAGGTCTATATATTCCTATTTCTAATAATTTTAAATTTTCATTTCTTTTATTTTCTAATATTTCTTCATAATATGGAACATAGTTGTGGTCCACCTTTCTCTTATCTGTACCCCAAAAGGACATTATTTCATTTAAACTTTTCATTTTTTTTAAATTTTTAGCCAATTACTTGGTATTATGTCTTGTGTGTCTAGGGGACCTCTAGGTCCAAACCAGTCTTTGGGTCCAACAACAATTTTATGAGGGTATGTATTGAGATAAGCTCCCCACCAACTAAAACTACTATTCGCTATTATATTATGGTCACAATTTACCAGTAACATTAAATCATCTATCTCATCTATATGGGTAGAAAACTCACCAACATCCCCTAAGTTTTGTTTACACCAATCAATGTCGTCTGAAACAAAATATGGGTGAAAACTTCCTATTCTTTTTTGCATGAGTTCCATAGCTTTCTCATAATATGTAATAGGACATGGGTCATGTATGCCTGGAAATTTTAAATAATCACCCCTTCTAATGTGTATAGAAACAATAGGTTTATTCACAGACTTACGTAAAATATTCAAATCGTTTACAACCCTTATCCACTTTTCACCATAACCATTTTTCAAACCCTCCCTAAATATTTTAATAATGTTTTCCTTATCTTCTAAAAAAAATTTTTCTGACTGAAAAAACCCTTGTAGTTGTTGGTTGGGTTCGTATGGTATTTCACAAAATGCATGCCCTGGTTGGGTAAAAGCCTTATTACAAATATTATAGACATTGTTCATATGGGTAAAATTAAAAAGTCTATCTTTATATTTAGAGGAGTTTTCTCCCTGGTGTGGGGTATGTGAATTACTCAAATCAAAGACAGCCACATCATTATTTTTTTTAGCGTGAGAATAACCAGTTGCGATTTGAAACATCTGATTACCTAATCCACCTTGTAAATAAGTTGTTATCATTTTAAAAAACTATAATTTTGGTACCCTCCTTGGATGTCTGAAAAACCATCTTTTTGCCATGCAAGATGTGGTTTAAAGACATAACTTGGGAATACTGATTGAAGTTGAGCATACGTCACGTCTACTTGAATTTTTTCTTTACTTAATAGTTCTAAAATATGGTCAAATAGATTATTTTTTATACAAATAGCGTGTATAGCGTAAGAATGTCTCACTTGGTGTATCTTGTCATTTATAGGTACGGTACCACCAACATGGTTACCTCCCATATAAATAAAAGACCAATTATCTGGGACCGCTGAATAAAAAGAAAAGAATTTTTCTTTAAATTCTGGGTCTAGTTCTACATCATCCTCGAACAACACTATTTGTTTGTAATTCTTTTCCTTAGCGTCCTTTATTACATTATAATTACTTCTTATGACCCCCACTTCACCTGGTAATAATTTTCCCACACCTTCAGGGGTCACCTCTTTACCGTTAATAGCTGAAAACCTTTCCACTTTAATATTGTGTTTAGTAAAATGTGAATTGCATTCTTCCCACCTATCTTTACGATGGTCTAAATTTATACAATAAACATTATCAAAAAGGTCATTTAATTCCATGAGTCAAATAATTTTTCTGTTTTCACTATTTTATAAAAAGTATCAGGTACACCCCCCATTAAGGCATCTTTAGGGTATTCCCAATTATTAAAGTAATCACATAGTTTATCTATACTTTTAAAATTAGGTGAAGCTGAAGAATTTGTCAATTTAACTTTTAAATCTTTTCTAACATAACTCATATGATGCATTTCAATTTCATCTCTACTAAATATTTTACATTTACCCGCTTCCATTCTTCTGGTTGGGTCTACTAGGGTGGGGAACGGTAATCCCATGACATACTGTTTACCAGTCCGTATTTTATAGATTAAAGATACGTAATAATCTTCTTTTGGGTCTAACCTATACTGTGGTTCTTTATAGTAAGTCGTCATTTGACAACAGGACGAATCGTAATCTCCATCTATCATTTCTTTTTTTAAAAAGTTAAATTGTTCGTCGGTATAAAACTCATCTGAATCCATTGCCATATGGTGGGTACACTTAGCTCCCTCAGATAATAATAAACCTATATTTCTTTTATTTATCTCATTAAAATGTCCTCCTCTATGTGGTTGAGGTTTGTACTTAAAAATTTCGTCTATTAACCCTTCATCCTTTAATCTATTAATTAATGGTATTAAATTGTCATTACAAGGGTTCCCAAAATTAGAGACTTCTTGATATACTACTGAGATGTAATCTACATTTTTTCTAATACTTTTTATGGAATTTTCTAATAACTCCTCACCATCAAATATGTTATAACTTACACCTAATTTCATGTTGTTAACTCTTTGTATTTATTTTTTATTAGTAAAGATAAATTATTTTTATCTATGTTAGAAAAATTACTGTGACATCCTTTGGATTTTATTATCTTAGGTAATAAACGATACATATAATCCTCACCCTCTCTTTTTAATTTTTCGTTATCTTTATTTCTAGTTTGACTTTCATAATGGTAAGCTACTGCGGTCCCTATAAAATAATTTTTATATCTCCTGTTTAAACATTCTATGTTTAATTCCACGTCCTCGAAACATTCAGTGTAGGTTTCTTTAAACCCCCCAATCTCTTTAAACAAATCTTTTTTAATCATCATAAAAGCAGCGGTATTACCAAAAACTTCTTTCCTACCCTGGTGATAATTAAAGTATGTACCTATACCATGATGACTAACCCTAATGTTATATTTGTCATCTACAAAAGCAACAACACCAGAGTGTTGTATTTTATTATCACCAAAATGTAATCTAACCCCAATAGTACCAGCTCTTTTATTAGTATTATAAACTTCAACCATTTGACTAATTGAGTTATTAAGTAACTTTATATCATTATTACAAAATAGTAGTAGCTCCACCTCGTCTCCCACATGTTTATAAACCATGTCGTTATTTATACTAGCAAAATTATAATAGTTATATTCTATTAATTTAATGTCCTTTTTATCTTTTATGTATTTCTTTATTTCATCTAATTCATCTAAAGATGAACCAGTATCCCCAATATAAATCTTTATGTTAGAATAGGTGTCCATCTCATACAAAGAATTAACGCAATCTTTTAATAAATTAACATTACCCTTAGTGGGTATTATTACCCCAACAGTCGGAGTTTTTTTGAGGTTAACTTTTTTGTTTTCTACTAGTATTGAAGGGGTTAAAGTATAGGGCAAATGTTTAGAATTTTTTTCAACAAACTGTCTTCGGTTTATTTCCCACTCCTCATTTGTCTGACCTATGGATTTGTGAGTAATAGTAACATTAGTGATTACCCCGATTTTAGTACCTTTTAAATGGTTATTAAAACAAAAATCTATTTCATAAAAGTGAAATCCTTTAATATTCTCATCAAAGCCAACATTTAATCTATTTTTAGAAACAACAAAAAATAAACCGTCAACCAATATACTTTCTAATATTTCATCCCCAAATTTAGGAGAGTAAACACTATTCCAGGTCTTACCCTCATGGGTGTGCTTAACCTGGCCTAACATTAAAGAAGGGTTTTGCCACCATCTTCCTGTAGATTGCATTTCAGTGGTACCAGCAACACCTAAAATACCAAATTTACTATTATTAAAATGTGAAATTATTTTTTTACCCCAGTTTTTAGTGTTAAAAATTATATCATTATGACAAAAGACAACTATGTCGTTCTTTGTCTCTTTTAAAGCTTTATTGTAGAATTTAGTCAAAGGTTCTCCTTTATTCACATACTCAATAATCTCTACATCTTTAATACCCGCACTTTTTTTTAAGTGTTCTGTATGGTTAGACATGGGTTCTGGGGTACAATAAACAACACTTAACATTATAAATAAGATTTTACAGTTTCAGCCATACCTAAATTAAAGTTTACTTCAGGTTTCCACCTTAACTTTGTATAAATCTTATCAATGTTTATTGAGTACCTTAAATCATGACCAGGACGGTCACCAACAAAAGATATTAATCTAGAAGAAGTTCCTGGAACCAACCCCTTGATGTTATCGTAAGTTGTACAAATCTTTTTTACTAATTCCAGATTAGTTAATTCTGTATTACTACCTACATTGTATCTATCACCATTTTTACCCGAATGAAAAACTTTATCCAAAGCTTTAACATGGTCCTCAACATGTATCCAGTCCCTTATATTACTACCATCACCGTACACCGGTATTTGATTGTTGTTTTTTAAACATTTAATGACTTTTGGTATTAATTTTTCTGAATGTTGTTTTGGCCCATAGTTATTAGAACAGTGTGTTATACAAGCTGGTAAGTTATAGGTTCTACAAGCAGCTAAAACTAAAAAATCAGCGGATGCTTTCGATGCTGAATAGGGGGAACTGGGAGCAAACGGAGTAAATTCGTAAAAAGTCCTCCCATCATTAAAATCTAAACTCCCATAAACTTCATCAGTAGAAACTTGTAAAAATTTATTTATTTTGTATTTTAATGAAGCGTTTATTAAATTCTGAGTTCCGACAACATTAGTTTCTAAAAAAACATTAGGGTCGTCTATAGAGTTATCTACATGTGTTTCTGCTGCGACATTAATAACCCCATCAAAGTCATGAAGTTCAAATAAATTATTAATCATTCTTTTATTTGTAATCGAAACTTCATGAAATTTAATTTCATTTATACAGTCCTTTAAATTTTTTTTATCTCCCGCATAAGTCAAGGAATCTATTACATGGATATTATATAATGGGTATTTATTTACCATATACCTAACCAAGTGTGACCCTATAAAACCAGCTCCTCCAGTTATTAAAATAGTTCTTTTTTGCATAGTATTTTTATTTTATACCAGTACTACCAAATCCCCTTTTTTCTCTATTAGAAGTGTTTAATGTACTTACTTTATTTAATTCTCCCCACACTTTATCTAACACTGGAGATATGACTCCTTGAGCTACACGGTTACCATTTTCTATAATAAAATTCTCATCACTTAAGTTAATTAATATAATTTTAATTTCACCTCGGTAATTACTATCCACAGTACCTGGAGTGTTAAGTACTGTAATCCCGTTTTTTAAAGCTAAACCACTACGTGGTCTGACCTGTAATTCATAACCTCTGGGGACCTCAAAGTAAAGGCCTGTAGGGATTAATTTTCTCTCTAATGGTTTAAGTGTAACTGGTGAATCTATACTTGCCCTAAAATCAAACCCACTGTCACCTTCATGAAAATAATCTGGGTCTACATTAGTACTTTTGTTTAAAAATTTTATCTGTACTTTAGGCACTACAGGATTAGTATTATTCACAAACGAAGGTATCTTACCCTCATATTTTTTAAAATCTTCTAAAAGTTTTGCAGTTTCTGGTAAAGTCTCTGATGTTGGTATTAAATCATTAATTTCACTTATAGTTTCCTTTAATTTTTTAATGTCTTTTATTATTTTTTCTTTTCCCATCATGTAATCTTTTTGACTAACTTTACTGTGGCAGTAACATCATTTTCACAATAAGTTTTTATTTTATTTATATCTTTTTTTTCACTGTAATAAAATTGATGCAGTAGGTCCCCCCTTAAATCTCCACTTTTAGGTGAATCAATCCCCAACGAAGCACAAATTAAATCTAGTGATGATAATCCGATGTATGAATTAAAACCCCAAACCTCTTTGGTGTCGACAACTCTAGTTTCCCAGGGTTTATCATTATAGGTCGGTAAAATTTTAGGTAGAGTTATACCATGTACTAACATTTTTTTACCAATGTACGGTAAATCAAAGTTTTTGATATTGTGTCCACAAATTCTAAACCCTAATTTATCAACCCTATTAAATAATTCACAAAGATTACCCAATATTTCTTTTTCATCACCAACAAAACTATCTAGTTTAATTTCTCCATTAGGTACTATAAACCCTACAGAGGCACAAACTATTTTACCAAACTCAGGGAGTAAGGCTGCTTTTTTAATAAACATTTCATTACTATATAGGTCTTCATTGGGGTACCTCCTTTTACAGTAATCGTATCCAGTTTCATCCCACATTTTACTTAAATGTGGAAACTCTACATGTAAAGAATCTAAATCCTCCTCAATCCCTACCGTTTCTATATCTAGAAATAAAAGTTTATTTATATCGTTAATCATTGTTGATAATAATTAGGTGTTAGTGTTGGGTGTAATATATCTTCGTAAGGCGCTTTAACTAGAGAAACAATTTCTGAGTCTCTAGTGTCCTCAACCAGATACTTAGTCATTCTTGTAGTAGCTTCGTAAACCGACTCTGACTCTACAATATATTTAAATTTTTTAACTTTAGGATTTCCATTACCGTCTAAAGCTCCGGTTTCAAATGCTACAATTGCTTGATAATACATGTTTTTTGTTTTTTAATGTGATTTTATTATTTGTTTATATAATTCTGCTCTTTCTTCAGTTACCCTATCTATATGGTATTTTTGTACTGATTCGTAAAGCCTTTCACCTAAGTCTTCTATTAATGAAGGGTTGGTGACTAATCTTTTTATATGTTGTGCCCACTGTTTGTGGTTACGAGAAGCGTCTACAAGAAGTGAATTTCCTTTACTATTAAAAGTACCTCCTTTCTCATACGCGTTTATACAGTCGATTTGGTAAGGACCGAAGTCTTGAGCTATTAAAGCTTTTTTATGGAAACCCGCTTCAATGACTTTAAGTTGAGATTTTACTCTATTGAAAGTATGGTGTTTAATAGGAGCTAAACTAATGTCGAATTTGTTATAATTACTCGCGTAGGTAGTAATAGGTTTAGTCCAGACTCTACGATAAGGGGTGTCCGAATTACCAAACTCCTCACCAAAGTTAAATTGCATTAATTGAGACATTTGTTCTTTATCTACTATTTTATAGTTTCCCGTAAATATTTTTTCATATTCATACCAAACGGACTCTTTAGGTTTTATTTTTCTTGTTCTTTGTTCTCCATTCTGTGGATTCATTTCAGTTATACTACCTCTAGTGTCGAACCCACAAAGTACGAATTGCATTTTTTCTTGTAAAGACCCTAACCTATCTACCATCCCTCGTAATATTTCCAAATCAGCTAAATGGGAAGAACCCCCTAACCAACCAACTCTAACCCTATCACTTTTTTCTGGGTTGTGTTGAAATTGTTTTTCTTTTGGGTCAACACAGTTAGGTAAAACGTGAACATTTGGACATATTTTTTTAATTTCTTCAGCAAATAAAGAAGTTGTAGTTGTCACATAATCTGCTAATCTTAGGTTGTTCATTATTAATTCGTCCATTTTTTTATTACGAATTATCATGTATGCTGGGTGTTCTTTATTAGGTAACCAGTAGTCATCCAAGTCCATAATACTAGGTATACCTAATTTTTTAATCTTAGGCATTATTTGAGTAGATAAATTGTAATCTGGATGTAATGTTCTATGATAATGAATTAAATCGTATTGTTTTAAAAAATTATCATCGTTTAATTTTGGGGAATAGTCTATGTCTATCCAGAAATCATCACCGAATTTTTCTTGTAATTTTAAATGTTGGTCTAAAGACCTAAATTTCGATACTCCTGTTCTATCACTGGGTAAAACTAATATTTTATATTTTGCCATTTATTATGTATTTGATAATAAAAGGTAAGGACATTATATGAAATAGTCAAACAAAAAAAGAGAGGATAACCTCTCTTTAAAAAAAATATTTTAAACGTGTTTTATTTTTTTGTAGACTTAATAGACTTAATAGATTTAATATTTCCAGTAAATATTTTATTACCTACACGAATTTGTAAATTTTCTTTAATACTCTTTGACTCCATAATCAGATTTTCCTCAACCATAATTTCTTTAATACATTCTTTAATGGTTTCTTTCAATGAATTAGAGTCCACACTGGGAGACTCAAAAGGTGAAGGTATCGGGTCACCACTATTACTTTCTTTAATAATATTATTTGTGGGTATATTTACCTTACTAACATTACTGTTAGCTGTAGTTCTCATAGAATTTATACTATACTGTTCTGAGTTCATTTTTTGACTTACCTTATCCATAAAAGCCTCGGATAAATTTGGGGTTGGGGTAGCGTCAGGTATGGGATTATCTATCATCGCTTGTTTAATAGCGTCTGGTAATCTAGAATTTCTAATTGACTCCTCTGACATATTAGACTTCGGGTTCATATTAGGGGTTCTAGGTGTGGGTATATTTTGACTCATTTGTTGAGGTATATTAACTGATTCGTTTTGTATATTTTGTCTAGTTGTTGGTTGACCACCATTTTTATTCATGGCTGTATGTTCCATGAATTTTTTAGCGTTTAATAAAGATTGTTCTAAGTTTTTCATTTAATCAAATTTTGCATTAATCCATACTTGATTCATACTTTTATCACCGTTTGGGTTGTAGTTAGGTCTAGCTTCGTTAAAATTTTCAACAGTAGGGTTCCAATTTCTAACCCTATCTAATCTAAAAAATTTCCATCCAGGTACTTCAGTATCTGTAGCCCCTTCTGTTTGCCAAGCTCTAACCACTGGGTTATTTTTTTTAGTTGTACCCGCACACACTGGTTCTATAGTTCTCCACCCAGGATTGTTAACGGTGTCCCCTTCATAGTATATCACAGTAGCATTCTTGTTTTTTATAGCTTTCTGGACTTCGTCCCTATTAGCTACTTCAAGTATAATAGAATGTAGTGTGTTGTAAAGTTTCATGATAAAAAACTTAAGAAGGTGTTAAACCGATAGTTCCTGGTGTAACATTTTCATCAGGAACACTATAACCGTTTCCAGAATTGTAAGAATTAGTTTTTACATTTTCTTTTCTAGTGAGAATGTCGGTCTTTGTTCCCGTCTCTCGGTCTCTAACACCTAAAAATACTGAGGTCCCTCTACCTTTTTCATCACCATCACTCATAGCGTTTGGGTGTTGTGGACCATACTTATCCGATTTAGGACTATAAATGTTTTTAGGGAATAATTTATCCCTTTCTGCTTGAGCAAATTCTGATAATTGTGCTCCTGGTTGTATTTGTTGTTCTCCTGCCATAACTTTTTATTTTATAAATATTTTATATTATCTTTATTTACACTTCAAAACCAAGATTTAATACCATAAATCTAAATTTAGAACATTTGTCAGTATTACACGGACAAACTTTAAGTTCAAATACAGTTAACTTACCTAGTCTTAGGGTTAAGCTATATTTTTCTTTTTTATTCCCACTTTTCCAGGAATTAATCCAATCAATTTTCATATCTTTCAATTTTATTTTTTATATTATTATTTGTAGTGTCTAAATTCGATATAAAGTTGTTAACTATCCCATTAAACGAATTTAAGTCCTTCGGTCTACAACAATTTTTATTGTCAAAAATGTCAGAACCACCCTCAAAATCTAAATTTTTTACATCATTAACTAAATTTTTAAAATTTAATTTATGATTTTTATCCAACAATTTTATAACTTCCAATAGTTCTTCCATTTCTTTATAAAGAAAATTAGAAAAACCACTTGTGGTAAAACTCCTTACTAAGTTTTCACTATTTAAACTTTTTTTCAATATATCACTTAATTTAAGCATTCTATTATATTTAGTCGCGACAGCCTGAATTTTTTTATTTTTATTATTCCTATTATTTCGGATAAAAGTTGTGATACTACTAAACATTTCATTTAATTTTTTGAAAATAGTTTTTAGTTTTACTTTTGTATTTTCTACCTGTTCCTGTTTTTCTTTTTCAGTGGGAGGTACACTTTCTTTTAAAATAACCCGTATAAGTTGTGATTCAGTTATTAACATTTTCATAATCAATAATTTATTAACTTATTCATTCTTTTTATTGTTTCACTTAAAGTCATCATACTTTCCACATTATCTGGTTTAGGTACACTAACTTGTGTAGGGTTTTTATTTCCGTCTTTTTCATGTTCACCATAATGGGTATTCATCATACCACTATTCATTTTGCTTTTTCTTCCAGAAGCTTTACCATCCCTAAGTTGTTTTTCTAATTCAAAAAAAACTTTTTTACCATAATCACCACCAGTTAAATTATATGATGTAGTGCCCTCTTCTTCATTCCTAAAAAAATTATTTATCTTTTTTAGTAACTCCATACTAATCACGGGACTTTTAACTATATTAATGGCACGTTCATAACCTTCAGTAGTTTTTGGTCCGTTAAAATCTTGTACAGCAATTTTAATATGTTTAACACATTTATCGGGTACTTTAATCTGGTGTCCTTTAAGTGACTTATCAGGCATTTTAAAATTTATTTAATATTTCATTAGGGTCTATACCTTGTGCGTCACAAGCTTTTTTAAACTTAGAACCCATTTTATCCAGTATAGGGTAATCTTTCCTATCATGTAATTCCATCTCTACACCTGGTTTAACATCCCCAGCCTCATTCCTTTTACTTAAAATGACTTCCATCATATCTTTCATTTTTTTGTTAGATAATTCTACTAATCTTTTTCTTTCATCGTTTTCAGCTTTTTCTTGTGAAACGTCAGTGTCGTAACCATAATTTTCACATTTTTTAACTGCTTTTTCTCTACTTAAACCATAGTTACCCATAAAATATTCCATACAGTCATTAGTAGTTTCTACTTCACTATCTAATTCTTCATTGTCTCCTAAACCACCCCCAAGATAAGCTTCTCCCCAATATCTTTTGTAATAATAACCAAACCCATTACCTTTTTGGTATGCAGTTTTCACCATATCATCACTAGTACTTCTACTAATTTTGTTACTTTTATTAATACCTAAAGGAATTTTTGAGTTCATCATAGAACCATCATAATCAACCAATTCTTCTAGTTCTTCTTGATTTTTACCGTCTAACAGTTCAGTTTCGGACATTTCAGCATCTTTATCTGAGTATCTTTTTTTAGAAGTTTTACCTTTACGTTCTAATCTATCCATAGTTTCTTTTTATCTATAAATATTAATGCATTCATTAAATATTTATTTATGTATGGGACCACAGAATTTAAATAACTATTATTTCAATAAATTAGACGCTAGACTAGATTATAGTAGCTACTATGACATATTTTTAACGTCTGATGAACGGGATTACAACCGAGAAGTTGTATTTTCCCCTTATCTTATTTGTGTGGGTGACCACATCAATGAATACTTAAGTGGTAACACTTGGTGTTCAGATTGTTTACCCCTTTGGATTGATTTAAATAATCCACAGTCTAGTAGACAGTTAGACCCTTATTTGTGTACACAATATGACGAAAATAATACCATACTAAGTTTACCATACTGGTGTTCTGCTAGACCAGATTCTGGAGATACTCGATGTACATGCCCTAAATGTGAAAATCGAGAGTTCACAGGAAACACTTCATTTATAGAATCCATATGTGATGTCGGTCTAACTGGTGTAGATAATGGTTTAGTCCAATACATGAGTGGTAATACTACAGAATATGATGCGTGTAAAGTAGAATTTGTTAAGGTTTCAGCATTTACAGCAACTATAAGTGGTTTAACAGACACCAATTGTGTAGGAACATTTGTAAACATCAGTGAAGGATTTGTCCCAACATCCATATTTTTGTCAATTAACTCTGGCAGTATACCTTTAAAATACCCGTGTACTGGTAGTACCACATCAGTAACTAGTGGAATTACTATAAATTGGAATAACTTTTACGATTCAGCGGTGGGTGTACCCTCACAAGAACCCAACATGACCTTATCGGGATGTTGTTTTTTCACTGCTGGACAAGGTGGCCTGGGGGATGGGTACAATCTTAATTTTACTAATTTTAAATCTACGTTTAGTGGTAATTCATTCACAGTTGACTTAACTACTGAAAGAGGTTACTGGCAAGCACCTTGTCAATTAGAGTCTATAAAATTGTGGACAGACATGCCAGACCAATATAAATGGGACCACTTACATTATGATAGAAGATTTAAAATGAAACAAGTTACTGGTTTAACACATCAGTATAGTTACGGTATAGAATCGGTTTCTGGTGAACCAGAAGGTTACTATAATAATTTAAGGGGAGGTTTTTACCAAGGGTTCTACGAACTATACGATTACCCTTATCAAGTTTTACCTGAAAGGGTTGAATGTGGGTGGACAGTAGAAAGTTTATTAAAATTTGATGTTAAGTGTGTTACGGAGTGTCTAATACCTGGAACCCAAACTTTAAATGATAAGTACCCCAATAATAAAGGAATATATTTTTATATGGGTACAAGAGCAGAAAATAAATTTCATAATTATTATTCAGCAGAAACACACCTACAAACTTGTGACCAGGGAGACTTTAGTTGTTCTGGAATCCCAACACCAATTATAACAACAGGAACTACCGGACACTGTGGTACTCAAGTACAAGTTATAACATCAACGTATGACGAAAAAATAGATTCATTAAGTAACTCATTCGCTTTAAGACTTACTGATGATGGAAGAGTAGGGTATAGAGCTTTATATTATACAGGAAATTGTATAACTACGTTTTCTGAAAAAAAGGTTTTAGACTGTGAAACAAATGAATATTATGTTATAGAAGATTGTGTAACTGGTTTGACATACAGTTCTGGTTTTACTGTTGTAGAAAAATATAGTGATATTGTTTGTGGTTTAACTGGGTCCACATTTGTAGAAACTTGTCCTTGGTTATTAGTAAGTGCAAGATTTAAAAGAAATTTTTGTTATGAGGGTTGTGACTTAGAAAATAAGGGAGGGGTTAATGATTTAATAAATATACCAGTCATAGACACACCAGGATATATTGATTCAGGTTTAAATACCAGAACAACAACCCTGGTAAGAGAAGCACCATTAATGCCTGGATGGCAGGACAACGGTAATAAAGTGGCAGTAACTGGACAATATTTAGGTCCGGGTGAAATTGCTACGGGATGCACACAAACAGACTGTTGTACTGGTTGTACTAAAACAGAATGTAATACATGTGGTCCAGCTAGTGGTTGTACAACTAACTACACTAAACTTATAGAAGAAATTAAATTTTCTAAAAAATGGTCTGATGAAAAATTCCTTAGAACTGGCACATTAACCATTTTTGTAAATGGTAGACCAGTATTTACAGACCCTGACTTTGAAGAGATAATACCTAGAAGATTAAATACTGAAAAACAAAAACAGGTTGGTGTTCCGTTTAATATTTCTTGGGGTGGTGGAACACAAGGTTTAATAGATAATCAAACTTTTTCTGCAGACACTAGTGGTAATACCATTACTTGTCCCCCATATGTACAAGACCCTAACGATTTAGGTTTATTAATAGAAAAGAATTTTGCGGGGACCTATATAGGTGGAATATCACAACTTAGGTATTACATAAGACCCTTGGGTGTGGATGAAATATTTCATAATTTCCTTGTAAATAAAGACCGATATAATTTAGTGGATTGTGCTGGTGGTTGTACAAACGGATGTGGTCCATGTCCCGCTATTATAATAAGAGATTGTGATTCTTTAGATATAATATTAGATTTTGCTGTCGGACAAAATACGACTTCTGTAGATAGTCTATCACAGTTTATAATTCCACCAGAATATGTATCCGCTTTATTTACGGGTGTGTTAGTGGATAATGTTATTAGTTACACTATAACGGTAATAGAAAACATGGGAGCCGGACCTAGTACAGTAGTAACTACCCCATTTTTAGTGACCCCTACAGACATCATAGAGGTCGAAATTATAAAATTTGATGCCACTAAAGAATCAAAAGTTACCATTATAGGCAACTTAACTAAGTAAAAAACTATTTATAAAATAAAAAAAATATGTCTTGTAAATGTAAAAATATCATAGAAAACTTCCAAGGAGGTACAATACCTTTAGATACAATATTTAATGGTAACGTACAAATTTGTGGACCAGGTAAATCTTTAAATGTTTCAAATATAGATGGTTGTTCACCTACAACAATAGGTTCACAAAGTGGTTGTACTTCTGCTACCACTACAGTTTTAATAGTTAGTGGTAAAACTAATTTTAGTTGTGATGTTAATGTAGCACATGGTGGAATTTTTAGTGGAGGGACCAACATAATGGACATGTTTACTACTGTACCTGGTACTGATATAAATGTTACTGGAGGCACATATAGTAACACTACAGGTTGTGCAACATTTACCACCAACCAAGGAGATGATTTTGACATTTGTGGGTTTATGACAGGATTTACAAATAATTTTGTTACTGGTGGTACATTTAATTCTAGTGTTGGTGTACTTACCCTACTTAACAATAACGGTAACACTTTCGATATTAGTGGTTTTACAACTACAAACACCAACCCAACTTTTACTGGAAATACTTCAGCTACTTGTATAAATGAATTATGGGTATCTAACATTTCTGGATGTAGTCCAGTTACGATTGGTACCGAGTTGATTACAGAGGCTGGGTTAAAAACAGATTTTATAAGATACAACAGTTCTGCTGATACCATGTTTATAGGTAGTGACGATACTAGTGAGGGTAGAATAGAACTTAGAAAGACAGGTGGTGAAATAAAGATTTGGGGTGATAGTGACCTTAATTTATATAGTGAAACTGGTGATGTTAAACTACTTATGTCAGATGTAATGTCATTAGAGGCACAACAACATACTTTTTTAAGTACGTCTCCCGATGTTAGATTAAAAAGAACGATAGCTAGTGCAGATACTTCCTTGTCTTTTATGTCACCCGCAAATGTTTCTTCTGCTAAACTATATTATAAAGGTGTAGATAGTACTTTTAGAATTGACACATTTAATGGTATTACATCAGAGGAGGCATTAAAAATAGACTTTAATCAAAACGTTGGGTTATCTTCTAATTTAAATGTTTCGGGTAACACTAACACCTTTGGTACAATTTCATCTGGAGGGACCAATCTAGACCAACTATTTCTTCCCATATCTGCAACGGCAGACACTTTTGTTATCGCGGGTACTTATATTGATTCTACAGGTACCATATCATTATTAAGAAATGATGGTAATTTTGTTAACATTACTGGTTTAACAGACACATATGTGACTGGTGGAACAATTTCTACTTCCGCGACAGATTTAAATAATTCTGGAAAAATAGGTTTATTTTATAAAAACGCAGATGGAACTCCTAGGTTACTTCCTTTTGAAGACACTTTTACGACTGGGGGAACTTTTACTTCCAATTCTGGAATTTTATCATTTACTAAAAATGATAGTAGTAGTTTTACTGTTAGTGGACTTCCTACCGATTCGGATTTTGTTTGGGGTGGTGGTTCGTTAGGTAATTTTTCAGTGAAACAAATAACTGACACCACAACTGACGCTACTGGTAATTATGCGGTCGCAGAAGGTAGTGGGACCGAGGCTAGTGGTGATAACTCACATGCTGAAGGTAAAGATACTTTAGCTTCAGGTTTAAGTTCTCACGCAGAAGGTTTTGCTACAGTTGCCTCTGAGTGGACATCACACGCTGAAGGTGCTCAAACAATAGCTAGTGGTATTCACTCACACTCGGAAGGTTTTTTAACAACCGCTAGTGGTGACTACTCACACGCTGAAGGTGTACAAACAACAGCTAGTGCGGTTGCTTCAAAAGCGGAAGGTAATAATACTGTAGCGAGTGCTAATGCTTCAAAAGCGGAAGGTTTTTTAACAACTGCTAGTGGTGTTAATTCTCACTCACAAAATAATCAAACAAAAGCTAGTGGTGATAATTCTCATGCGGGTGGTAAATACTCTGAGGCTTCAGGAAATACATCCTTTATTCATTCAACAAATTCATTAGTTACTGGTGATAGAAGTGTTGTGTTAGGTGGTCAAAATATAACAGGCACAACTAACGATACAGTATATGTACCTTTTCTTAATATAGGTAATGTGGGTGTAGCAACACCACTCAATAACCTAGGAATTGATTCTAACGGATTTATAGTTACTGCAGATACTAGTTCTACAAATGTTTTTGTTGATAGTGGTAATGTAGATGTTGTGACACAACAATTAATATTTACAAATACAACTGGTGGTACATTTAATGTCACCAACGCCGCAGCTCTATTTAGTGATAACGACATTAATGTTACTGGTGGAACATACAACCCTAATAATGGTTGTGTGTCATTTAATACTAATAGTGGTACCACTTTTGATGTCTGTGGTTTTGTAACTGGATTAACTGATACATTTATTACTGGAGCTACTTTAGTAGGTACTACTTTAAATTTAAAAAGAAATAATGGGTTATCAAATGTAACAGTAGATTTATCACCATTAAGTGGCACAAGTGTAAATAATTTTGTAACTGGGGGTACGTTTAGTTCTGGTTCTGGAATACTATCATTATTTAATAATGATGGTAATACTTTTAATGTTAGTGGTTTTACTTCTGGTGGTGGTTCAGGTGGAACATTTACAGGAAATACTTCAGCTACATGTATAAACGAATTATGGGTTTCTAATATATCTGGATGTAGTCCAGTAACTATAGGGACAGAAGTAGTAGTTAAAAACAATTTAAATAGTAGTGGGGTTATATCTTCTGATACCATAGGGTTGAGTAAATCTTGGTTAACGAGTCCTCCATATATTGAACTTTTTTCTCATGAACCAATGTCAAAAGCATTATACTTTAATAAAAACACGATGCTTGAAAAGGTTTTTATGGGCGACCCAACAAATTATGACCCCGACTCTCTTTTCACCATATATTCTGATGTAGCTATAAAAAGTGGTATGACTGTTACTAGTGATGTAGAAGTGGGTAATGATATCAGGTCCAAAACATTTACTATGAAAGACGGTGGAGTAACTAGTAAAGTTTTAAGTGTGGTCCCTATGAATAGTCAATTAAATATAGGTGAATCATCGAATTTTAACAAATATTTCCTAGGGAACGAAACACAACCACCATCATCAGTATTTGCAACTACTTTTACTGTTTACGCGGATATAAATGCTACCCGGGAACTTACAGTAACAAGTGGAATTACTGGTAATAGTTTAAATGTTATAGGGGGTTCTATATTTTCAGGCGGTACTAACCTAGACCAATTATTTGCACCAATTTCTGCAACCGACACTAACATATATGATAATAATGGAAAGCTGAGTTCTGACAGGACAGTTTCACTAGAAGGAAATAAATTAGATTTTTCTGGAGTTACTGGAAATGTTAGTGTAACTGACGGTCATTTAACAATAACAAGTTCAGGTACAAATACTTCCGACACAGTATTCTTAGTAAAAGATAGTGCAGGTAACCATATTATAGAAGGTTTAGATACTGGTCAAGTTCATGTGGGGGATTTAATTAATAGTGCTTCACCAACAAACCCAACACTTATGATAGGTGCAGGCAAAGCACCCAACGATAGAGGTTCATTAGCATTTACATCTACAGGTATCGGTGTTGGGGGAGATAATGATGCCACTGGAGATTATCTACACTTCCTTTTACCAGGAAGTAATAATAGTAGATGGAAATTTGATACTTCTTCCGCATTTGGTTTTACCCTAGTAAGTAGACAAAATAATACTTTCGGTTCGGGTTCGGGAACTAGAAGTAGTTTTTACACTAGTAGAACATACGGAGTAGATTTTTTACTGGGTTATGCTAATAGTTTAGGTGTTACAGATACTGTCGGATATAGATTTAACACTAAAGATAGTACTAGTGCAGGTGCAAATGATGTAGAAAGATTTGTTATTGAAAACGGTGAATCTAAAACTAAATCTTACTTTGATAATATTAGTGTACTAGGTGTAGGAACATCCAATCCTAGTACTGCCACTACATTACATGTTAGTGGGAACACTCTGGTTAGTGGTGATATGAAAGTGGGTTCTACTCTCGCTATAGGTTCCTTGGGTACGGGAAATGCTGTAAGTAATTTAGGAATTGATTCCTC
>JAAHTG010000117.1_pt1 | contig 76356 bp, 62 predicted proteins | sample 6116081 | NCBI WGS metagenome assembly JAAHTG01 (sample SAMN13939989, study PRJNA603662) | sponge metagenome | isolation source: marine sponge | host: Mycale hentscheli | place: New Zealand | collected 2005 | reverse complement strand
AAAAGATGAAATCGTTTAATATAATGTATATTATTAAATGATGATTCGTTAGACCGATTATATTGTGTCTAACATATATAATATAATAACCAATCCTTTTGATCTTTCAGTAAATTTCCTTATAATAAATTATATGAAGAACTTAAAACTACTTCAATTATTAGAGTCTGTATTAGGTAAAGGAAAACAAACATCAGGTGATAACGTTGCATTCTTTTCGCCATTTACATCACATTATAAACCTAAATTAGAAATTAATATAAATACAAATTCAGAAGGTCAAAATCCATGGCATTGTTGGATATCTGACAAAAAAGGACGTTCTATACATTCATTATTTAAACAATTAAATTTACCTAAATCTAAATTTGAAAAATTAAATAATATTATAGAAGTAACACGATATCGTAATACTAAATCAGAGACTATAGAATATAAATTACAACTTCCAGAAGAATATCAACCATTATGGATAGAAAAAAAGTCTCCTGATTATAAAAATGCTATATATTATTTAAGAACTAGAGGAATTAATATATTTGATATAATTAGATATAGAATTGGATATGCTGAATCTGGACAATATTCAGGAAAAATTATTATTCCTAGTTATGACAATAATGGTCAGTTAAATTATTTTGTATCTCGAGCATTTTATCAAAATGATTCATATAAACACAAAAATCCACAAACATCTAAAGATATAATTGGATTTGAAATGTTAATTAACTGGAATGAACCTATTATTTTATGTGAAGGAGCTTTTGATGCTATTACTATAAAAAGAAATGCAATTCCATTATTTGGTAAGATTATACAACCAGTATTGCAGAAAAAAATCATAGAAGAACATGTAACAGACATTTACATATGTTTAGATTCAGATGCAATAACCAATGCAATAGAAATATCAAAAAAATTCATGGCTGAAGGATTAAATGTTTATTTTGTGGAATTAAAAGAAGATGATCCTAACGAATTAGGATATAAAGAAATAACAAAAAAATTAGAAGATACTTATAAATTTTCATTTGAAAGAATGATGGAATTAAAAATAGATTCATTATGGAAATAAAAACATTAAAAACAACAATTACATCAATTGATAAAATATTTCATATATCAGATATTCATATACGAACATTAAAGCGACATAAAGAATATCAAGAAGTATTTGATAATTTATTTTTACACATTGCCCAACATGCAACTAATCAAAGTATTTGTGTATTAACTGGAGATATTGTACATTCTAAATTAGATATGTCTCCGGAGTTAATTAATATGTTAACAAAATTTTTTAATGGATTTCATATACCTACAATTGTAATACTAGGAAATCATGATATGAATTTAAATAATTTATATCGTCTAGATGCAATATCACCAATATTAGATGTTATTAATAATAAGAATATACATTTTATTAAAGATAATGGATTATTTAAATTTGGAAATGTAGTTTTTAATCATATGGCAGTAGACGTTGCTCCAAAAGATTATGTAAAAGGAAATGATTTTAATGCACATTACAAAATTGCATTACATCATGGAGCAGTACACAATGCAAAAACTGATATTGGATTTCAAATATCAAATGATCATGTAACAACTGATTTATTTGAAGGACATGACTTAACATTACTAGGAGATATACATAAACCTGCTCAATTTCTAAACAAAGAAAAAACAATAGGATATCCAGGATCATTAATTCAGCAAAATCATGGAGAAGCTTTAGATCATGGAATTTTAGTATGGGATCTTCCAGATAAAACATCAGAATTTATAGAAATAACAAATGACTATGGATATGTTACTTTTGAAGTAGAAAATGCACAAATTAAAAAATCACCACATAGAATACCTGCAAAGCCTAGAGTCAGAATTAAATTTACTGATACTGATGCATCAGATATTAAAAAATTAATAGCAACTATACGTAAAAAATATAAAGTTCAAGATATATCAATACAACGTACTGCAAATCATATTGAAAGTAATAAAGACGGATCTATTGCAATAGGTAATGTTCGTGATGTAGAACATCAAAATAATTTAATAACAAATTTTATAAATGAAAATTATCCTGATGCTAATAAAAAAGAATTAGATGCAATTAGACACATTAATAGAACAATAAATTCTAAACTACCAGTATTGGAATCAGTTAGAAACGTAACATGGTATCCAGTATCTTTTGAATTTGATAATATGTTTTCATATGGAGAAAAAAATAAAGTAGATTTTTCTAAATTATCTGATGTTATAGGACTATTTGCATCAAATGCATCTGGTAAATCATCTTTATTAGATGCTATAATATATACAATATTTGATAAATGTAGTAAAACAAGTAAATCTAAAGAAGTTTTAAATAATAAAAAGTCTGGATTTAAAGGCATTTTTAAATTTAAATTAAATAATAAATTATATACGATTGAAAGAGAAGGTATAACATTAAAACATGGACATGTTAAAGTTAATGTTAATTTTTATAATGAAGATGAAAATTTAAACGGAGAAGAAAGAAGTGATACAAATAAAAGTATACGAAGATATTTAGGAACATATGATGATTTCATTTTAACAGCATTTTCATTACAAGCTGATAATAATAATTTTATTGAAAAGTCTCAAAGAGAACGAAAAGATTTATTATCACAATTTTTAGACACTACTGTTTTTGAGCAATTATATCATTTAGCTGCAGAAGAAATAAAAGAAACAGCTGGTAAATTAAAAGAATATAAAAAAATAGATTTTGGTTATATTATAAAAGAATCTGACGATATTATTATTGAAAATCAGGATACTATAATTGAATTAGAAAAAAATGATAATGATTTACAAAATTCAAGAAATAATGTACAGAATGATATCGTTGAGTTAATTGAATCAAAACAACCAATGTCATATGATGGACCGGATATATCTGAACTAGAAGCAACAGAAAATCAATTAATTTCTAATATAGAAAATATAGAAATATCTATAAATAAACTCGAAGATATAATAACAAAAATGCCAGAATTTGATATGGTATCTGCAGATGAGTTAAATCTACAAAAAAATCAAAAAGATATATTAAACAAAGATATAAAAATTGTAACAAAAGAACTTACTCAATTAGAACAATTAATTAAATTACAACAACAAAAAATAGATCATTTAAAGACTCATGAATATGATCACACATGTAAATATTGTGTTTCTAATATTTTTGTTAAAGAAGCAGAAGAAGCAAAAATAGAATTACCAAAAAATAAAAAATTAGCAGATATTGCATTTGCAAAACAATTTGAATTACAAACAAAACGTGATATAATTCAAGATATAATTTTAAAATATCAAGAACAAATAGACTTATCTAATAAATTAGAAAAATTTGAATTACAATTACAAGTACTTGAAAGTGATTTACAAACAAAAGAATCTGAATTAGAAACAACTAATGAGCGACAAGAATTATTTAAAAAAAATGAAACTGCTATTATTCATAATAAATCAATTGATGAAAAAATTAAAACAAAAAAGAATTTAATAATTGACATTGTAAATACTTTAAAAATTATTACTGATAAAGTTAAATCAAATCATGGCGAAATAGAAGTTGCAAAAACCAAAAAGAAAACTGCATTAGAACAACTAGAAACATATAAACAATTAGAAACTGAATATAAAGCATATGAATATTATTTACAATCTGTGAAAAGAGATGGTGTGCCATATGAATTAATTAAGAAAGCATTGCCTAAAATAGAAACAGAAATAAATAATGTATTAGATCAAGTTGTAGACTTTAATATGGTATTAAATACAGATGGTAAGAATATTAATGGATATATTATATATGATGAGGATAATTTCTGGCCATTAGAACTAACTTCTGGAATGGAACGATTTATGAGTTCATTAGCAATACGAGTAGCTCTAATTAATGTATCTGCATTACCTAGACCTAATTTTATAGCTATTGACGAAGGTTGGGGTAGTTTGGATAGAGAACATATTTCTGCAGTAACAAATTTATTTGAATATTTTAGAACAAAATTTGACTTTTCAATTATTATATCTCATGTAGAATCAATGAGAGATATGGTAGATAATTTAATTGAAGTAAATAAAATAAATAATTTCAGCCAGATTCAACATACATAATATTTATAAAAAAGAATATCATGTATGAAAAAAGTAACAACTATAGTTCGTAATCTAGATCAACTATCTACATATATCACCGATCAATCACCATTATCGAGTAATATATTTAATATCACTGAATTTCCATTAGAATTTACAATTGGTAAAAATTTAATTAAATTAAAAGGAAATTCTAATATATTTGAGATTGGTACAGAATTAGCTATTGAAATACTTGATTCTAATGGAAATCCAATTTATCATGAAATTATTGATTACATTGAAAGTGATACTTCTAGGGTATTAGCTGTTTATATTTATGATACAACTCCAGCTGGTAATTGTACGGTAACTATAGCTGCAGTTTTAAATCAACTATATACCGGAGAACAAATTCCAAATATTTGGAGAAACAAATTAAACGTAAAATGGACAAAACCCATATCGGTTAATAATAAAGCAACTAATACTTCTGAAATAATATTTGAAGATACTAAACTACCAACAGTTGAAGTTTCAGAACAAATAGGAGTTCGATTAGATAGATTATATGAAAATAATGAACAGTTTCCAACATATACAACTGGATTAGTAGAATTTGAAACAAGAAATAATAGTATAATAGCAAAAATAACAGGCGGAGAGTTTGATCCAAAATTTTCTGGAGGAACATTAACCATTACATCTCCAGTTAATGCATTACCAATACCATTATTAACTACTAGTTCAATTAAACCATATACATCAAAAATTAAAAAAATATTAAATAAAGATTTTATTGAATTAGATGATCGATATGTATTTACATACAGTCAAAGTTTAACTCAACATGAATTTATTAAATTTGATCCATCTCCATTTTCTTTATCATATGAAGCAGTACCTACATATATACCAACTCAACATTCTGAATCATTTGCATTAACACAAATAAAAAACTTAAATCCAGGAACTGGTGACGTATCAAGAATTAAACTATATATTAATAGTTCTGGTACTATTGGTACATATGAATTAATTAATGATATATCATTAGAACCTACAGAAATATTTGTTGATGCAACCGGATCAATATTTCCAGATGTAAGTATTGGTTATTTTACATCACAAAGTATAATTAATTCATATTGGGAAGTTAATCAATATTCTGGAAAAACTACAGTTACAAAACCAGCACTAACATTTTCAACTAGTTCATTGAATAATTCAATAGTAGTTACACCATCAGTTTCATATTCTGGAGATCAAAATGCAATCATATTACAAACAACAAGTTCATTACCTGGAGTGTTTGTTAAAGACTCTGAATATAAAATAATATTTGATGCAATTGGAGCAAAAAATTCTTTAAGTAATCTAGAAAATCCAAAATTTTGTATATATTTATCAGGATCTGCATTTGATTATGATAATACTAATTTACAAAATGATTATTTTCCTTATATATTAGGAAAAAAGATAGGGGAATATGAAACTCCAAATAACAATCAACGATTAGATAATTTACAATTTAACTTTATTGCAGATAAAACAGGAAACGGATCATTGTTAATAGTTATAGAATCTGGTCAATGGCAATTTTCTGATATTAGAACATTAACATCTGCAGAAAAAGGATTTACTGAAAATTATACAAGATTTAGAACTGATATTCCTGTAAAACATAAATCTGATAATGAAATTAAATTTAAAATTGAATATTATAATGCAGCTGGAGTTAAAAGTGATCATGAAACAATAGTAACAAATCAAGTATTTCAAGGAGGAAATAGATATATAGACGGCGGATTTTCAATGTTAACAGGATCATTAACTGTTGCAGACACATTAAATTCTGGAGTTGAAATAGTAGGATTACAAAATACTGGTTATATTAGATCATTAGGTTATGAAGGATTTAATCAAGCAATGTCTGGACGTGGCGGATTTTTATTATTTTCTGGTTCTGCATTACCAAATCAATTTGCAACATCATATCAAGGCGTTGGTTTAGAAATGGTTGCCAACGCTAATAACTTTTTTAAATTTAGAACAGACCCTAGTGGATTAGAAATACAAACAGAAAAATTCTTTTTAGGCAATCCTTCAACACAATTTATTTCTGGATCAAATGGACAATTAGAAATTTCATCTTCAGGATATCATATACAACCATCTGGAGATATTACAGCTTCAAATTTTTTAATGGAAGGCGGAGTTATAACTAATAATGTAACTATTCTTGGATCTGTATCTGCAAATAGTATATTAACTCCAGCTGTAATCAATGGCAGTCCAGCAACACCAGCAAATGCATCATCATCAATATCAGATCAAGGATTAGCAATATTTAGATCTGCGTCAATTGCTGGATTTAATATATCAACAGAAGAAATAAGATCACCTGGCGATGCACTTCGTTTAAAATCTATAGGACAAATAACAGCATCAGATGGATTTTTATTTGGATCAAAAGCTTCTAGTAATTTTATACAATTTGCCGGAAGCACATTAACAGTTAGAGGCGATTTATCAGTTGATCAAATATTTACTCCTGCTTTGATAGGAGGAAGTCCGGCAAATGAAACAAATGCATCATCATCTATAAAATCAGACGGATTTGCAAAATTTGTATCTGCATCTATAGGGGGATGGGGTATTACTACAAGTTCTATAGAAGGAGGTAATCTTATAATGAAGCCAGAAGGTATCTTACAGACAAGAGACTTTGCTAGCGGATTTAAAGGTTGGAAAATATCATCTGAAGGAAATGGAACTGCAGAATTTGAAAATGTAAGAATTAGAGGTACTTTAAGAACAACTACATTTGAGAAAGAATCTGTAAATGCAGTTGGTGGTCAACTGTGGGTTACTAACGCAACAACATTGACTGGATCAAATATAACTGCTAATGCAACTACAATGTCTGTAGAAAATGCGAGTGGTTTTGCTGTAGGTGAAATTCTATTAGCTAAAAAAGTAGATGCAACTGGATTTCAAACAGAATATCTTTTAGTTGAATCTGCGTCTGTAGATGGAAATAATACTGGTTCAGACGAAGTACATGGAAGAATATTTGTACAGCGAGGCTACGGTAGTGGCTCCGGAGGAAGTTTTGTTGGAGATTTAGCTTCAACATCGCAATCATATGATGAAGGACAAGTTATTGTATCAACTGGATTAAGTGGTAGCGGATATATTAAAATGAATGCAAATCCTAGAGATTCAAATACTCCATTCATTGATATAGTAGAAAGAACGGGTAGTGGATTATATGATGTAGAATTAAGATCTAGATTAGGAGATTTAAGTGGACTAGCAAATTCATCATATGTATTCGGCAATCCTAGTCCAGGATTTGGTTTAGCAACAGATAATGTGTTCTTACAAGGTGGTATTATAGCAAGAACAGGGTCTATTGGTGGAATAGAAATGGAAGCTGGAAAATTATATATAGGAGCTGGGAATCATGCAAATACAGACACTGGGTTTTATGTAGATTCAGGATCTAATTTTTCATTAGGAGATAAATTAACTTGGAATGGATCAGCATTAGTAGTTAGAGGACAACTAAGATTAGAGGACGGACAAAATGTTCAAGATGCAATAAATGAAGCTACTGCTTCAAATACAGCAAAATCATTGATATTAACATCTGATTCACAAGTAATGGCATTCGATAGTGCATCAGACAATACAGCTACTCCATCAAATATTATATTTAGTATATCACAACAAAATTTAACTGCAAGTATATCTGCTAGTAATGTTACTATAACAACAGCTCAATCTACCAATGTAACTGGATTTGATTTTGATACTGGTAGTATAACAGTAAACTCAGCCGGATTATATAGCGGAATTGTGTCAGGAAGTATAACATTTGCAGGCGCACTATCTGCAGGTGGATTAGAAACTGATAAAGATAATTTTCCAGTATCTATTACAGTTAATGGAGATTCATTAACAGATACAACATCATTATTTAAAGTGCAAGGCGGAGCAACTGGATCAGACGGTACTCCTGGAGTAGATGGTACAGACGCAGTAACTGCATTTCTAACAAATGAATCTCACACGTTTGCAGCTAATGCAGCAGGCACAATACCGTCATTTGTAGGTGGTGATACCGATATAGAAGTATTTGAAGGAGTTACTAATAAAACTTCTGATTATTCATTTGGAAGAGTTAATGGAGTTGGAGTATCTTCTAATATAGTATCAAATACAGTTACTGTAACGGGGTTAACTGGAGATACTGGATCAATAGCTATAACAGCAACATCTGCAAGTACATCGTTAACTAAAACAATGTCATTAGCAAAATCTAAACAAGGAGTCGAAGGAGATCCTGGTTCAACTGCTAAATTAATTACATTAACAACAGATTCGCAAGTATTTTCATTTTTGTCTGCTTCATCTAACGATGCAATTGATAATGATATATTGTTTACAATTAATCAACAAAATTTATCAGGAACAATTGGAAGTGGTGATATAACAATATTAACAGCTGGTGGAGTGCCTACCCTTATTACTAATTTCTCATTAGATAATAACAGTGTTACATCTGGGACAGGAATTGTATCTGGAAGTTTAACCTTTACGGGAGCAACAAATGCAGGAGGATTAAATTCAACAAAAAGCAATCTTCCAGTAACAATTACTGTAACAAAAGACAGTTTAACAGATACAACTAGAATTTTTAAATTAGAAGGAGGTTCCTCTGGATCAGACGGATCAGACGGCGCTCCTGGAGCTGACGGAGCTCCTGCAGTTACAGCATTTCTAACAAATGAATCACATACTTTTCCAGCAGATCAATCTGGTACTGTACCAAGTTTTGCAGAAGGTGTTACTGATATGGTTGTGTTTGTTGGATTAACTAATTCAACATCTAGTTTTAGTTATGCTAGAACAAATAGTACAGGTGTTACTTCTACATTATCTGGTACAGATGGAAATACGTTAACTATCAACTCAATGTCTCATGATTCAGGATCTGTTGATATAACAGCAACATCAGGATCAGGAGCAGGCGAAGTTTCAGTTACAAAAACAATGACTCTAGCTAAATCTAAACAAGGTACTGCGGGAGCAGCAGGAGCAACTGGCGCAACAGGTCCTAATTTTGATTTCTTAACAGGATCAATATCAGAAGTTGATACTACCGGCGGATTAAATGCTGGATTATTAATGACATCCAATGTATTAGGATTTCATGGCAATATTGCCGCCGGCGATGGTACTAATGCAACTATCAACGATTTTGTTACATTTTTAGATTCTTCTGGAAACTTTTTTATAGGTTCTGCATCAGCTGGCCATTTTGCATATTCTCAAACAACAGGTCAATTATTAGTATCAGGATCAAAAGTAGATATACAAACTCCAAACTTCTTTTTAGGATCAACTAATAATCAATTTGTTTCAGGAGCAAATGGGAATATAGAAATATCATCATCAAAATTTCATGTTAAACCAGATGGGGATGTAATAGTTAGAAAAGTATCTGCAGAAGAAGGAACAATTGGAGGATTTACAATTTCATCTGATGAAGTTAGATCTTCGAATAACAGATTAAGATTAAAAGATAACGGACAAATAACAGGATCTGAGGTATTATTTAATGGAGGCACTATCTCTGGATTTGACATAACAGCAGATAAAATAAGCGGAGGAGGATCAGCAGCATCCTCATCGATAGTTAATACAGTAGTATCTGCTTCAATACAATTAGATGGACCAATAGAAACAGCAACAGTATCGGTTGATTCATTTATTACTAATGCAGCCAACGGAGCTGCATTTTGGGAAGCATATAGACAAGCTGGTAATGCTGTAAACATAAAAGCTAACAGTGGAACTAATTACTATAATATTTCAGATTCAGCTACTAATACTTTTACACCAGCAAGTTCTGTTAATGCAGGAACTATTTCTATAGGAGGATTAAATTATATACAACTTGGATTTACAAATCAACTACATACTTTAGTTAATGGCGGAGGATCAACATTAACAGTTGTTTCATCATCAACACAAAACTTTCCGGAAGTTCCAGATCAATTAGTATTAAAAGATAACGGACAAATAACAGGATCTGATGTATTATTTGATGGTGGAACAATTGGAGGATTTGATATAGGAACAAATTCTCTTACAACAACAGGAGTTGAAATTAATGACTCATCTCAAGCATTATTTATAAGTTCTAGCGGATTCAAAGTTTCACATCCAGGCGCAGTTACTGCAACAAGCATTGTAGTACAAAATTCTACAGGTACTTTATTAAATACTGCAACAGGATTTTCTGATGGTAAGAATATTGCACGTAATCTTCCAATACAAAGTACATCTGATGTACCATTTGTTGTATTTTTAGCCGGCGAACAAAAACTAATAGTAATGGCAATGTCAAATCAAAATACTGGATATGAAACCACTTTATCTGGCACCTTAGGAATTCGATTCGAAAGATTTTTACCTGATGCATCTCCTGCACCAGACTCTACTGAAGTTGGTAACTGGACATTTACTAATCCTGCTGGAGGCGGCGGATTCTTTACAAGACGTCAATTAATACGACATGTTGTTGATTTAACTTCTGTAGGTAGTAGCAATATAGATTTAACAAATGCAGCTTCCTTTATAAAAGTGATTGGTACTAATATAATAACTTCGCAAACGCAAGTAACAGTACATAGAAATGTAGGTGCTACTGGAGTTGAAGGAGATAAAAATGGCGGAGTAATTGACACCACATAATTTTAAAAACAAATGTATTAATAACTAAGTAATATTTATATAAAATGAATAACGTAACAGTATTATTTCCAGGAGGCTTTAAGCCAATAACAGGAGCACATATGGCTCTTGCACAACGATATGCACAAAATTCTAGTGTCAATAAAGTTATCATGTTAATAGGTCCGAAAGAGCGAGACGGTATAACAAGAGATACAAGTATTAAAATGTTTAATTTATTAAATAGAAACAATAACATTCAAATACAATCAACAGATTTTAATTCGCCTATTATGGCTGCATATGAATATCTATTTTCATTACCAGAAGATGCTCAAGGTCAATTTGCATTAGCTGCATCTGAAAAAGATGAAGATTATGTTCGAGTAAAAACATTTCTACCAAATGTAGATAAGTATAAATTAACTGGCGATAGAAAAGGAAGAAAAATTCCAGCTGGAATTGATGCAGTTGAATTAACAGTTTCTGTAGACCCTTTAAAATATGATGATGGTAATGCAATATCAGCTTCAGCTGTAAGAGCAGCATTAAATGCAGATGCATATAGTAAATTCAAAGCAAGTTATCCTGGATATGATGAATCTGTTATAAAAAATCTTTGGCAAATGCTTGGCGGAGCTCCAACATATGGTGATGTAATGGGATCTGAAATTCAAAAAAGTATAAAAGATATTGAAGATGGTGATGTAATATTATTAGACAATGGTAAAAAGTTTAAGATAGATTATATTGATCCATGGAGTGCTGGAGGAAGAATACTTGTTGGTACAGATCTAGAAACAGGCAAAAAAGGAAAGTTAAAAATTAAGTTCTTAACACCAAGAGGAAATACAGGCCTCGCAGATGATACCATGTTAACAGTATTAAAAGAATCGTTAAGTATGAAAGAATGGTTTCTGCAAGAATTTGAAAATGATGCAAATGAAATAGCAGAACAAATGGGTGTTGGATATATGACTCCAAAAGGAGCCGTAGCACATCAAAAGAAAATTAAAAAACTTAGAAAATTTCTTGACAAGAAAAATGATCGTGGATTTACATATAATTTTGATGAATATCCAAAAACTGTATTTGGAACAAAATATTTAAATGAAGGTGGATTAGCTGGACATATGTCACATCCATTTGATAAAAATAGATCACAATCATTAACATTTGCAGATTTCAAAGAAATGATTCAACGTGGATTACAAGGTAGATTAGATATAGAAAACGCTGTTACTGAAAAAACGGATGGACAAAATATATTTGTTACATATAAAGACGGAGCAGTTAAATTTGCTAGAAATAAAACAGAACGTGTTAATCCATTATCAGTTGAAGAATTACAAGCAAAGTTTTCAGGAAGAGGTCCAATATCAGATGCATTCGGAGAAGCTGGAACAGATTTAGCAGCTGCTTTTGCAAAAGTAGGAACAGAAAAATTACAAAGTATTTTTCAAAATGGAAAAGTATTTGCTAATATGGAAATTATATATCCGCCAACAAAAAATGTTATTGCATATGAAGCAGCATATCTTCAATTTCATAATCTTGTTGAATATGATGAAAATGGAAATGTTGTCCAGACAGATATGACAGGTGGAGCTGTAATACAAAAAGCTATACAAGACGCAAATGCTCATATGCAGAAAACATTTAATTTAATACCACCACAAAAAATTAAAGTAGGAAAAGTTGAAAATTTTCAAGATTACGAAGATGCATTATTTAAAGAATTAAATCAATTACGAGATAAATATCAACTTAAAGACACTAGTTATTTGTCAGATTATCATAAGGCCTGGTGGAGAGATGTTATAAAAGAAAAAGCAAACGAAATGAATTATGATATATCTGATGATTTAATAGAACAATTAACTAATAGATGGTCATTTAATGATAAATCAAATTCAATTGTAAAAATTAAAAAAATGATTGATAATCCAGAATTCTTAGAATGGGTCTCTGTATTTGATAAAAAAGATTTCAAACAATATCAAAAAGATAATCTGCAACCATTTGAATCTATATTTTTAAAATTAGGAGCAGAGATAATGAAAAATGCATCTAATTTTTTAGCAGCAAATCCAAATAAAGCTGTACAATCAATAAGATCAGAAATTGCACAAATAATTCGTACTCTTAGATCTACAAATGATATTGCAAAAATGGATCTATTAAGAAAACAATTAGATAAAATTAAAAGACTAGGCGGATTCGAAAAAATAGTTCCAGTAGAAGGAATTGTATTCACCTATGGCGGTAATACATATAAACTAACTGGGGCATTTGCCCCCATAAATCAAATATTAGGAACATTAAAGTATTCTAGATAATATTTATATAAAAGAAAATAACAGGACATAATAATATGGCAAAGTATAAACAACCAAAAAATGATAAGTATAAATCAAGAAAAGATTTAAAAGATTATACAATTGATAAAGAAGTTGAAGGAATGGTGCCAAATGCATCTGGGGAAGTAATGCCTGAAGTTCCTAGAAAAGACGATAAAGAAGTTATTGATGATGTCGAAAATATGGTGCCTAAAGTAAAAGATTCTGATAGAATATATGTTACTAAAGAATTAGAAGATGGTGATCCTAAAATGCCATCTAATGCATTAAAAACATTAGTTAAAAATCAAGAAGAAGATGCAAAAGAATTAATTGATACTTTATCAAAAAAAGATGGTGGATATATGACACAAATAGAAAAACTAACTAAAGAGCAAAAAGAAAAGCTAGTCAAAGAAATTGTAAAAATTAAAGTAACAAAATTTTTATCTGAACAAGCGTTAAATACTATTAAAACAGAACAAGAAGAGACAGAAGAACCAGAAGCAGAAGAGCCAGTAGCTGATACTCCAGAACCAACTCCTGCACCAGAAGCACCAGCAGAACCTGCAGATGCTCCTGCACCAGAACCAGAAGTTGCACCAGAACCAGAAGTTGCACCAGAACCAGAACCAGAAGCTCCAGTAGAAGAGCCAGAAGCAGAAACATCTGGAGATGTTAGAATAGAAAAATTTATACAAGCATTACAACAAAAACCTAGTACATTATTACAAGTACAAACAATGATGAAATCTATACAATTATTATTAAAAGATAAAGATCCAAAACAACAAATACAATTTTTAGCTTTTATGAAAAAATTGATTGACAGATCATTACAAAAACAAGATCCTAATGATTTAGGATAAATTAAATTTACAATAAATTTTTATGGCAAACAAGTTACAAAATATAAAAGCTATCCAAAAAATGCTGGATGGAACTCATGCATTTCAAACAAGAAAAACTCACGGATTTACTGACGCAAAACAAAAAGCAGAAAAAAATAAACGTAGAGAAATTGGTGAGATATGGGAAGAAAAAATAGGCAATACTATTTATCAAATTGAACAACAAGATGGATTTCGTGTTAAAAAACCAAAAAACTCAGTAGCCGAAGAAGTTAGATCATATCTAAATTCATACCCAAATTGTAAAAAAAATTGTTGCAAAACAAACTTCGGTCCAATTGATGAAAAAATGCGTTTAATACATGGAATGTGTCTTGATTGTGTTGTTGATATGGAACATGAATTAAAAAAACAAGGCAAATATGAAGAATATGAGCAAAAGAAAATTCGTGAAAATGCTGAAGCTTGGTTAAAGCGGGCAGAACAAGATGTTGATATGCTTAAAGAAGTATACACACAAGCTTCTAGTACAGTTATGAATGCAGACGGAATGGTAGAACATTGGTCAGCAAAAATGACTCCAGAAGAATTTGAAAAAACAATACAAACACAATTTGATAATTTTAAAATAAAATTTCTAAAAAATTTAGAAACAAAAAAGGAAAATAATGATTAAAAAAACATGGAAACTTATAGCAGGTATAATTGTTGGAATATTTGGACTAATTTTTATATTTGGAAAAAAATCTAACAATAAAAAAGCATCTGTAGCTAAGAAAAAAATTGATAACAATAATACTAATATTAATAAATTAGATGGTAATATTGAAGAAGTAAAAAAACAAAAGGTAGTTGCAAAGAAAAAAGTAACAACGACAAAAAAACAAATAGCTTCTACTAAAGCAAAAAAAGCAGCACCAAAAAAAGCAGCACCAAAAAAATCAGTTAAAAGTGCAAAAGCAAATATTAAAAAGAAAATTAGGAAATGAAACATATTTTTATTATAATATTATTATGGCCATTAATTAATTTTAGCCAAATGCCAGATACTTGTTTTACAGAAAATGAAATTATAGAAATTTCAGAAACATTGGATTCATTATATTATTTAGATTCAATTAACAATGAAATTATTTCACAACAAGAAATATTGATATCTGAATTAGAAACAGTATTAAAATTAGATTCAGTTGAATTAATGTATATAAGTAAAAAAAATAATTTATTAAATGATAATATTGAATTATATATACAACGTGAAAAATATTTGAAACCAAAATGGTATGATAATAAAGTTATATGGTTTGCATCAGGAATTATAACAGCGGTTGCAACAGGAAAGATGATTGTCGAAGTAGTACAGTAAGTGAGTAACAAGCAAAACATAAAAAAAATAATACAGGAGCAATATAAAAAATGTGCTCAAGATCCTGTTTATTTTATGCGTCAATATTGCTATATTCAGCATCCAATTAAAGGTAAAATAAAATTTAATTTATTTCCATTTCAAGAAGAGTCATTAACTACATTACAAAAAAATCGATATAATGTAATTCTAAAATCAAGACAATTAGGTATATCAACATTATCTGCAGGATATGCATTATGGTCGATGTTATTTAATGAAGATTTCAATGTATTAGTTATTGCAACAACTCAAGACGTTGCAAAAAACTTAGTAAGTAAAGTTCAAATAATGAATGAAAACTTACCTAGTTGGTTAAAAACAAATATAGTTACTAATAATAAGTTATCATTAAAATTTGCAAATGGCTCAGAAATTAAAGCAATATCAAGTTCTTCTACTGGCGCACGATCTGAAGCATTATCATTATTAATAGTAGACGAAGCTGCATTTATTAGAAACATTGAAGAAATTTGGGTAGCATCTCAAGCAACATTATCTACTGGAGGTGGAGCCATTGTATTATCTACTCCTAACGGAATTGGTAATTGGTTTCATCAAACATGGGCTGATGCTGAAACTGGAGTAAATGGATTTGAAACAATTAAACTAGATTGGAAATTACATCCAGAGCGTGATCAATTATGGAGAGATGAACAAACTCAATTATTGGGAGAAAGAGGAGCAGCTCAAGAATGTGATTGTGATTTTATATCTTCTGGTCATACCGTTGTAGATGGATTAATATTACAAAAATATGAATCTAAATGCGAAGAGCCTGTAGAAAAAAGAGGATTTGATAATAGTTATTGGATATGGGAATATCCAGATTACACAAAAAATTATATTATTGTAGCTGATGTTGCTAGAGGTGATGGAGCAGATTGGTCAACATTTCATGTTATTGACGTAGAAACAATAAACCAAGTTGCAGAATATAAAGGTAAATTACCTCCAAAAGATTTTGGAAATATGTTAGTAACTATTGCAACTGAATGGAATAATGCGTTGCTAGCAATTGAAAATGCAAATATAGGATGGGCTGCAATACAACCGGCATTAGATAGAGGATACCAAAATTTATTTTATACATATAAAGATGATGGATATGTAGATTTAGAGGTTCAACTATTAAAAGGATATGATCAAAAAGATAAAACAAAAATGGTACCAGGGGTTTCAACTACTTCAAGAACCAGACCATTAATGATATCTGCATTAGAAATGTATATGAGAGAAGGCTCTCCTATAATACGTTCAAAAAGATTAATTCAAGAATTATTTGTATTTGTGTGGTTAAATGGTAAAGCACAAGCACAAGTTGGATATAATGACGATTTAGTAATGGCGTATGCTATTGCCTTATGGTTACGAGATACTAGTTTAAAATTAAGACAACATGGAATTGAATTAAATAAAAGAGCATTATCACAATTTCAAAAATCAGATAATATAGTCTATACTAATAAAAATAAACCACAAAGTGATGGCTGGGATTGGAATAACGGTCAAGACAATGAAAATTTAACCTGGCTTCTGTAGTTAGTTATATTTATAATAAATTAAAGATAAAAATATGGCGTCGTTAAGAAAACGTTTACAAAACCTATTTAGTACCAATGTAGTAGTTAGAAAATTTGGAAAAGATAAACTACGAGTAGTTGATACAAATAGATTACAATCAACTGGTAATTTAGCTGCAACAAAAATTACTGATCGATATTCTAGATTACATGGATCAAATCGCCATGGATATGGATCATATGGATCTGCCTTCGGCGGATATGATTCAAACTATTATTCTCAACAAAATAGAAAACAATTATATACAGATTACGAAATGATGGATAAAGATCCTATTATTTCTTCTGCACTAGATATATATTCAGATGAATCTACATTAGAAGATCAATTTGGAGATATCCTAACTATAAAAACAAATAAAACCCATATACAAAAAATATTATATAACTTATTTTATGATGTTTTAAATATTGAATTTAATATGTGGCCATGGGTCAGGAATATTTGCAAATATGGAGATTTCTTTTTAAAATTAGATATTTCAGATGAATTAGGAATAATTAATGCTAGACCATTATCTTCATATGAAATTGAAAGACTTGAAGAATTTGATTCTGAATCTGGAGAATATAATATTAAATTTAGACATGATATTAGTGAAAATGTACAATATGACGTATTTGAAATAGCACATTTCAGAATGTTGTCAGATTCAAATTTCTTACCATATGGTAGATCAATGTTAGAAGGAGCTAGACAAGAATTTCAAAAATTAACAATGTTAGAGGATGCAATGTTAATTCATAGGATTATGAGAGCTCCAGAAAAAAGAATTTTTAAAGTTGATATTGGCAATATTCCACCAAATGAAGTTGATACATTTATGGAACAAATTGTTAATAAAATGAAAAAGATTCCATATGTTGATAAAAATACTGGAAATTATAATTTAAAGTTTAATTTAAATAATATGTTAGAAGATTATTATTTACCAGTAAGAGGTGGAAATAGTCAAACACAAATAGATACATTACCAGGTATGGAATTTACTGGTACTGATGATATTGAATATGTAAAAAATAAAATGATGGCTGCTTTAAAAATTCCTAAACCATTTTTAGGTTATGATGAAGGTGTCGAAGGAAAGACTACATTAGCATCCATGGATATTAGATTTGCTAGAACCATTGAACGTATTCAAAAAATTATTGTTTCTGAGTTATCAAAAATTGCAATTGTACATTTATATGCACAAGGATATGAAGGAGAAGATTTAATTGGATTTGAATTATCATTAACTCCACCTTCGATTATATATGATCAACAAAAAGTTGCACTAATGAATGAAAAAATTACCTTAGCAGTTGCAATGAAAGATTCAAAATTAGTATCAGACAAATACATTTATGAATACATATTTAATATGTCTGAAGACGAATGGCTAGAAGAAAGAAATAATGTTGTAGAAGATCTTAAATTAAGATTTAGACAGAATCAAGTAGAGCAAGAAGGAAATGATCCAACATTAACTGGAGTTTCATATGGTACTCCACACGACTTAGCTTCTATGCACATGAGCACCGATGATGTTGAAAATAAAGATCAAGGAGGCCGTCCACCCGAAGGAATAAAATACGGACAGCATAAAAATCATATGGGTTGGGATCCTACCGGAGGAAAAACAGTTAAACAAGCAATGAACACAACATTCCAACCAGATCCTAGATTTAAAACAACTACTAAAACTGGAATGAAACCTGTAGCTACAGAAAATGCTGATATTTTAAAAAAAATTAATAAAAGTAGATCTAAAATACTATTTGAAAAAAATAAAAAAAATAAAGATTCTGGATCAATTTTAGATGAAAATAATATTTTATAATTAACATCATATTTATATGAAAGAACCATGAACTAACATGAAAACTCTTAAACATTCAAAATATAAAAATACTGCTATTCTTTTTGAGATGTTAGTAAGGAAACTTACATCAGAAACATTGACATCAGATAAAACAATTACAGTTGAAATTATTAAAAAGTATTTTGGTAAAAATACAGTATTATCAAAAGAGCTACAATTATATAATTCTTTAATAAAAGAATCATTTAAAACTGAAGCTCAATCATTAGAATTTATTAGAAGTTGCAAAGAAGCTCATACTAAATTAAATAAAAGTTCATTACGTAGACAACGTTATAATTTAGTAAAAGAAATATCAGAAAATTTTGATTTTCAAAAAGTTTCTAAAATACGTATAAATAATTATAAAGAATTAGCATCTATATATAAAATATTTGAATATTCTAATTCTGATAATCCTAAGGATTTATTAGAATGTAAAACTGTTATTGTTGAACATATATTAAATGATAGTAATACGTCGACTAAAAAAGATGTTGTATTAGAAACATATAAAAAACACGATAAAGAAGTTAGAATGTTAGCATATAAATTATTGGTTGATAAATTTAATTCAAAATATTCATCTTTAAACGAAAATCAGAAACAAGTTTTAAATCAATATATAACTCACGTTAATGACACTGAATCTTTAAAATTATATTTAGAAGGTATATTACCAAATATTAAATTACAACTAAAAGAACAAGTATTAAAAATTCAAGACCCAGTTACAAAAATAAAAGTTGATAAACTTTCTGATATGTTATGTAATGTTAAAACAATAAAAGTAGTTAAAGAGTCTCATATTTTGTCAATATTAAGATATTTTGATTTAATTAAAGAACTAAAACAGGTAAACAAATGAAGTCATTTTTACACGAAATAGAATCTAAATTTACACGTCTTCAAGAAAAAGATTGGGACGGTGATGGAAAAGAAGAATCTCCAACTGATGAATATATGGGAGTTAAAGACAAAGCCATTAAAAAAGCAATGAAGAAAGAAAACTCTAAGCCAGATTTTTTAGATCTAGATAATGACAATGATACTGCAGAGTCTATGAAGCAAGCAGCTAAACAAGCAAATGAAGTTATAAAAACAAATGATCCAGATGCTGCAGCAGATATGCAAAAAAAGAATCCTAATGTAGATATTGAATTAACAGAAGATGAACTTGGCGAACAAAATGTAACTGGTGCAATTGCTGGATATCAAACCCCAAATGCATTTTCAACAAAAGCTCAAGCAAAAAAGAAAAAGAATATGAAATATGAATCTGTACAAAAAGCTATGGATACAAAATATGAAGCTATGATTGAATCATATTCTAAATTTGCAACTGGTAATCCAAAGTCTACACCATCACAAACAGTAAATGGTACTATTAAAGAAGTAGCAAAAAAATTACAAGAGATAGAACAAATAGTTAGATATACATCTAAATTAAAAACCGAATCTGGTATAGCTGGATCATCATATGGAAAATCTACTCATACAGCATTAAACAAAATTTCAGAAAGATTATTAAAAATATCTGAACGTGTAAGAAGCTTAGGAGAATAATATGAATAAAAATTTATTAGTAGAATATATTCCATTTAAACCTATAGGGCCAATCAATGAACAAATGGCTAATAAATTCGGAGTTCCAGGCGGATTAGTAGTACAGGGAGTTTTACAAAGAGCAGGTGCTAAAAATCAAAACGGAAGAGTTTATCCTAAAAATATATTAGATAGAGAAGCTAAAAAATATCAACAAGAATATATTAGTCAAAATAGAGCATTAGGCGAATTAGATCATCCAGAATCATCAGTTGTTAATTTAAACAACGTATCTCATAACGTTTTAAAAATGTGGTGGGATAAAGACGATCTAATGGGAGCTGTACAAATATTAGAAACTCCAGCTGGTAAAATATTAAAGTCATTATTTGATGCTGGTATTACATTAGGAATATCTAGTAGAGGATTAGGATCCGTAAAAGAACTATATAAAGAGTCTGCAGTTGAAGTTCAAGAAGATTTTGAATTAATTTGTTTTGACTTTGTTTCAAATCCGTCAACCCATGGAGCATTTTTGAGACCAATGAATGAATCAGTAAAAAAAATAAATAAAAAAGATTATAACAAAGTAAATAATATTATTACATCAATTTTATGTGATAGTGGAAAATGTAGGATTTTACCATGAGAATAAAAGATTTATTAGAAGCATTAGATAGAGAGCAGATTGAAATACCAAAAGAGAAAAAACGTGAATTTGTAGAAGCAGTGAGAAATTACTCTCAATTAGGCGAATCGGTATATGGTAAAGGCGATCTTAAAGAATTATGTCAAAAGATACACTATATGGTAGAAATGGCTCAACAAGTAACATTATCTGAAGGCGATTGGTTTGATGGTATTACTGTTAATAGACACATGAAAGGACTTAACGAATCATATAAAGTATTTGAAAAGACTGCTCAAGAAATATCTAGACTACAAGAAAGACTATCTGCATCATATGAAGATATTGGTCAAGGATTAAGTAAATATTTTGATATAAAATAATTTTGAACTTATAAAAAAAATTATTATAATATAAAGGAAGTAAATGTCAAACATTGATAATACATATCGTCAATATTTTGGAATGAAATCACAAACTAACGAAGCTGATCTAATAAATAAAATATCAGATTACAAAGGCGGATTTCTTTATAAACTAATTGATCCAGCTACAGCAGGTAATGTGAAAGCCGATATTCAAGCATTTTTAAATAAAAAGGGAATGCATGTTATAAAAACAAAATTTGACGATGCAGCTGGTAAAGGATTCTTTTATGTTAGATTAGGAGAAGATCCTGCAAAAGAATCTCAAAGAATACAAGGATTTGTAAGTCAACTACCAGAAGTAGCAAAATTTAAATTTACATTGAAACCAATACAAAAAGTTACAAACAATCCATCAGATGAACAAACAACACAAATACCATAAATCAATAGTACCCGGAAATTCTTTTTCAACAAAAGTAATTAATAAAGATATAAACTTTGCTTTACGATCTTGGAAAAAACAACTTAAAACATCTAACACATTAGATATATTAAAAGAAAAACAAGAATTTGAAAAGCCTAGTGTTACTAAAAGAAAAATTAAAAATTCTGCAGTTTTCAATCAATATATACAAGATTTAAAATCTTTGTAATACATTTTCATTTTTTTTATTTCGTCTATATTTATAGTAAATACACTATCTCTATATAGTGTCAATTATTATTAATTTATTCTATTAAGATTTACAAATAATCTTATTTCCAAAAACAAAATTTAAGGAGACAAGTAATGGACGGAAAATCGGACTTACTAAAAGAAGCGATCGCTGACGCAAAAGCCGTAAAGGAAACTGCATTAGCAAACGCTAAAATAGCTCTTGAAGAAGCTTTTGCCCCTAGAATTGAAGCAATGCTATCAACAAAACTTTCTGAAGATTTATATGAAGACGAAATGGAAGACGAAGTACCAGCTCCAGTAGCTGATGCACCAGTCGAAGAACATGACGTCATGTATGAGCCTGAAGTAGAAGGTGGAGAGATGGATGCTGCCCCTGCACCAGAAATGGATGCCGAAATTGATATGGATATGGATATGCCTGCTGAAGAACCAGTAGTTGCAGATGACATGGAAATGGAAGGTATGATGGATGATGCACCAGTAGACACAAACGATAGTGTTGAAGAAGATCTAGAACTAGAAGCAATCATAAGAGAGTTAGAAGAAGATTTAAATGAAGAAGAACTAACTGAAGAAGATATCATAGAATCAGCTGAATCTACTGACTTAACTGAAGAGGACAAAATGAACGACGACAAAAAAGAAACTAATGAAGAATTCAATATTGATGAAATCATTGAAGGAATTTTGTCTGAAGACGAAGAAGAAAAAGACTCTAAAGAAAAAGAAAAAGTAGAAGAAGGTGAAGATCATGATGAAGATCCTGCTAAAGAAAAAGTAGAAGAAATGACTGAAGAATTAACTGAAGCATATGACACTATTGAATCTTTAAGAGGTACAATCAATGAAGTTAATCTTTTAAATGCAAAACTTCTTTATACTAACAAATTATTTAGAAATTTTGAATTATCAGAAAGTCAAAAAATGACTGTTATCGAAAATTTCGATAGAGCTGGTAATACAAGAGAAGTTAAACTTGTATTTAGTACATTAGCAGAAAATTTTACAGTTCCTGTAAAAAAGAGAAAAGTAGTTAAAGAAGGCACTGCCTCTAAAGCAACTAACTCAACTGCTCCTGCAACTAAAACGATAATCAACGAAGGTAATGAATTAGCTAACAGATGGAAGAAGTTAGCAGGATTACTAAGTTAATTAAAAAAAATAAGAAAGAAAAAAAATGGAAATTTCATCTTTATTAGAAGATAATAATCCTTCCCAAAGAAATGCTGCAGTAAAAACTGTAACAAAATGGGAAAAGACAGGTCTTCTAGAAGGTTTAAAAACCGAAACAGAAAAAGCAGGTATGGCTCAGCTTCTTGAAAATCAAGCTAGACAACTTGTACAAGAAGCATCATCAACTGGTACTACTGAAGGATCAGAAGAATGGGCTGGTGTAGCTTTACCATTGGTAAGAAGAATCTTTGCTGAATTTGCAGCAAAAGAATTTGTTTCTGTACAGCCAATGAATTTACCATCTGGACTAGTATTTTATTTAGATTTCAAATATGGAACTGAAAAAGCTGGATTTGATGGTGATAACTTAAATGTAGCTGGAGATCCTTTTGGATCACCAAATGCTGACGATTCTATGTTTGGTGTAACAACTACTGCAGGAGATCCAACAGGTGGTCTTTATGGTGCTGGTAGATTTGGTTACTCAATCAATGAAGTAGCAGTAACTGCTTCAGCTACTCAAGCAGTTGCAACATCTGCATCTGTAAATTATGATTCTACCTATACTGGTAATAAATTAAGTGAATACCATGTAATCACTGTACCGTTAACATCGTTATCAGGTTCAGATGATACTGCTGTTAGATCATTTAATATTACAACTGGTTCTGGTGGAACTGTAAATCAACTTGCAGCATTTACTAAACTCAATACTGCTAAAACTCATGTTGAGTTTGTAATAACTGGATCAGGTGGATTAGTACCTGGTGATGGTGAATACATTGTTAAATTTAGTGAACAACCAACTGACACTTCTAGAGGTGACTTTGAAGATTCAGATCCGTTTAAAGGTTCTGGTGCTGGTACTGGTATCAATAATGGTACTGATATTGACATTCCTGAAGTTAACTTAGAAATGCAATCAGATCCAATCGTAGCTAAGACTAGAAAGTTAAAGGCTGTTTGGACTCCTGAATTTGCACAAGATTTAAATGCATATCATTCAATTGACGCTGAAGCTGAATTAACTTCAATGTTAAGTGAATATGTATCAATGGAAATTGATCTTGAAATTCTAGATATGTTAATTAATGGTGCATTAACAACTGAATATTGGTCAGCTCAATCTAATCAATTCTTGAACGCAGCTGGTACAGCTTTTGAAGGAAGAGATGTTTCTGCAGGCGGATATTATAATACACAAGGAGAGTGGTTCCAAACTTTAGGAACTAAACTTCAAAAAGTATCTAACAAAATTCATCAAAAAACACTTAGAGGCGGTGCTAATTTCTTAGTTACTTCACCTGCTGTTGCAACTATCCTAGAATCTATTCCTGGATTTGCTGCTGACACAGATGGTAACAAAATGGAATTTGCAGCTGGTGTTCAAAAAATTGGTGCAATCAATAACAGATACACAGTATATAAGAATCCATATATGAAAGAGAACGTAATCCTTATGGGTTATAGAGGAGCTCAATTCCTTGAAACTGGTGCAGTTTATGCTCCATACGTACCTTTAATTATGACTCCACTAGTATACGATCCTGTTAATTTCACACCAAGAAAAGGTGTAATGACAAGATATGCTAAGAAAATGGTAAGACCAGAATTCTACGGTAAAGTATATGTTGCTGGATTAGACACTATTTAATATTTAATTAATTATTAAATAATCTAAAAATTGAGAGGGGTGATTCGTCACCCCTTTCTTACTGTTTTGATATTTATTATAAAAAGAAGTACAATGGCAGCTCCAAGAGTAAAATATTCAATGCAAGCTAGAATACGTTATAAAGGTAATTTAGTCGACACATTAGACAGAATACGAGCTATTAGATTGGTTCTAATGGTTCATATAGAACAAGACTTGGGTAAAGGATCAGAACTTATTACAATGAAGGTAATGTCCCCATACCCACCAACAAAAACATTTGAAGCAATTAGAAGATTATCAGTTGGTAAAATTGAATCATTAGAGCAAATGCAATTACTATCAACTACTTTATTAAAATTAGAATAAGGATATAAATGGCAGATTACAGTGAAAATAAACCAATATGGCCTGGCTCATCATCATTTGTTGCGGGAGATACGCCATTTGGATTTTTTGATAATGATACACTATTTCAACAACAAGCTGACAGCTTTGCTAAACATGCAGCTCAAAATGTTGGATATCCAATTATGGATGTTGAATTATTAGATATAAATTTTTATAATGCTTTTGAATCAGCTGTTATTGAATATTCAAATCAAGTTAATCAAGTTAATATTGCTAATAATTTATTGAATACATTAGGAATACAAACCGGATCTGATTTTTTATCTGCAGATGGATTTTCTGATACGTTGGTTGGAGGATCATTATCATATGTAACAAAGTTATCAAAAACATATGGTACCGAAGCAGACTCCGGAGGTAATTTAAAATGGTTTTCTGCATCTATTGATGTACAACCTGGACAACAAACATATAGTATAAGAAAAGCTGTAGAAGAAACGTTAGGAATAACTTTAACAAATACAAGTTCAATTGAAGTAAAAAAAGTATTACATAACGTTCCACCAGCAATTATAAGATATTTTGACCCATTTGTAGGAACAGGATTAGGATCTCAAAATTTAATGGATGCGTTTGATTTTGGCGGATTTTCTCCTTCTGTTAATTTTATGTTGATGCCTTTACATCAAGACTTACTTAGAATACAAACAATTGAATTCAATGATAGAATACGAAAATCACATTTCTCATTTGATATACATGGAGATGATATAAGATTATATCCAGTACCTGGAACAACTGGAACAGCTGCAAATCCATTTTATAAAAACGTTTGGTTTGAATTTATATTTGAAGATAAAAAAGCTGACGAAGCAATATTATTTGGTAATACTGCAGCAACAAATGGCGTTGTAAGCGATGCATCTAATATACCATATACATATCAAAAATATTCACAAATTAATGATATGGGAAGAGCATGGATTTTTAGATATGGATCTGCATTAGTTAAAGAAATGTTAGGATATGTTAGAGGAAAATATTCATCTGTACCAATACCAAACTCAGAAGTAACATTAAATGGATCTGATTTAGTGACACAAGGACAATCAGAAAAAGAATCATTAATTACGCAACTAAGGGAATTTTTAGATAAATTAACAAAAGAGAGTATGATGACAAGACAACAAGCAGAAAATGATGCAATGAATGAAGTACTGTCAAAAATACCAACTAAAATTTACGTAGGATAAAATGGCGTTATTTGGAACAAAACGAGATGCTAGATTTCTAGCCGCAATTAACTCAGAATTATTAAATTCAATAATTGATACAGAAATTGAATTTTTTAAGCTAGTTATAGAACAATCTAATTCAAATATATATGGCGAGTCTACATCAAAAACATATTTTAATTCTATATTAATTCCTGCATTGATTACAAAAGAAAATAAAACATCGAATATGGATGATTATGGTCATACATATACACGAACAGCTCAATTTGGAATATCAAGAGATATTTTAGAGAAAGCATCATTTTATCCAGAAGTTGGAGATATTATTAAATGGGATAATGAATTTTATGAATTGGATAATGTAGATGCAAATCCATATTTTTCAGGAAAAAATCCAGACACTTGGCCTAATGGTAATAATTTTGGTTATAGTGTATCTGTTTTATGTGATAGTCATGTAACAAGACAAGCTCCATTAAATATTAGAAAAATGAGAATAGGTACAACAGATGATAATCAATCGTATAAAGGATTTTAATGCCTAGAAATCGAAGACAAAATATCGATCGAAAAACAAATAAACCAGAATTAAAAAGTACTGTTTCAACAAGACCAGATTTAATATTAAATAGAGCAGAACAAGTACGAAGAGATGATGATGTTGTTCGAACCCCTAGGCGTACTGTATATGATATAGATTATGCAATAAAATGGTTTTTGGATAATGAAATACAACCACAAGTTGAACATAACAATGAATTAGTTAAAATACCAGTAGTATTTGCAAATGGAGAAAAATGGGATAACGTACGAAGACTAGGATATTTACGAGATGAAAAAGGAATGCTTCAATCTCCAATAATTGTATTAAAACGAAACTCATTAGCAGAACGAGATACTTTAAAAAAATTAGATGTTAATAATCCAATACCTGGAAATCAAATTGTATATAAACAAAAGTATAATAAAAGAAATAGATATATTGACGAAATAGTGCCAATTCCAAAAAATAATCCAATCGATTCAAAAGAATTATATACTGTTAATATTCCAGAATATGTAGATGTAGAATATGAAATGTTGATATGGACTGATTTTACTACGCAAATGAACGAAGTAATTGAACAAATAATGCCATACGGAACATTTGCATGGGGAAATGAATTTAATAAGTATAGGACATTTATACGAGATATTTCATTTGAAACTGTAAACACAGTTGGGGACGATAGATTAGTTAGAGCAACAATTCCACTAACAGTCAATGGAACACTATTGTCAGAACAAGAATTTAGAATGTCTACAGTACAAAAAAGATATTCAATTAAAAAAATACAATGGGCATTAGTTATTGATGTTACTACTGATATATTTAGTACTACAAAAGTTCCACAAAAACTAATTGACGCTAAACAAAGAATAATTTCTGGAAATAAAGTTATAGTTTCAAATCAATCATCTGGCGGCGGCGGAAGTACCGGCGGAACTGAAATTACTCCAGCTTTAATGAATTATCTTACACAACTTATAGAAAAAGAAGGAACATTTGTAAGTGGTACTATAATTAATGTTAATGGCACTCCTAATTTTAATTCAATACTAAATAATAGAGCAACAGTAAATGAGTTTGACATTTATATAAATGGACAATATATAGATAAAAACGCATATAATTGGAGTCCTTCAAATTTAAGTACACAAACTATAACATTTGATACTGCAGTATTAGGATATGAATTGGAGGCAGACGATGTTGTAATAGTTAATGGAAGATGGAGCGAATAATGGCTAGAAGATTAAAAGGAAAACAATTTGCAAAACATTTAAAATTATCTGGATCATTATCAATATCTGGTTCAGATGATTCGCCATTAGCTAATGGAGCAGCTATGACAATCGATGGAGGAATCAATCAAATAGGAACTGCTATTACTTCATCTGTAGAAGGAATTATAGATGTAGGATTTTTTCCAACGTCAAGTGTTGCAAAAACAATTATTCCTTAAAGTATTTAATTCAAAAGTATTTGATATTTATATAAAAGAAAACATTAAATGGCACAAGTAATTCAACATAAAAGAGGTAGTTTAGAAAACTTAAAAAATGTAAATCCTGTTTTTAGAGGAGAAGTATTATTAGCAACTGGGTCTTTAAATGTTCATTCTTCTGAATTTGGAACAATTTCTCAAAACATAGAAATACAGTTTATAGGAGGATTATCTGATTATGAACCTGTTACAAAATTTTTTACTGGTTCTGGATTACCATCTATTACAACTGGTACATTTGGCGATCGATTAGATGGTATAGTTTGGTATGATTCAACTAGAAGACAACAATATGAATTAAATGCTACAGTTACAAATGACGTTGCAACGTCTGCAATATTTACCGGAAGTCACATTGCAATAAGTCCAGAAGTATCTGCAGATGGTCAAGGAGTTATTGGTACTCCATCTGATACAACATACACTGATGGATTTTTCGATACTTTTACTCCTGCTACTACAATAGGAAATGCAATAGATGAAATTAGTGAAGCATTTCTAGACTTAGCACCAGCTAAAGCAAAAATATTAACAGGTCAATCATTAACAAAAAATAGTCCTAGTACATTTACTGGTAGATTAGCAGGAGGATTAACTTCCGCTGATTGGTATGTAGGTACTACTGCATATTCTAATATATCAACATTAACAAGTGCTACTTCAGTAGATTTAAGAAGTCCAGATCAAACCGAAACATTTAGAGCTGGTAAATCTTCTTCATTAGCATCAAATACATTGGAAGGTGGAGTTTCATCTAGTATTATATCCGGATCTACCCCCGAAGTATTTAGTAAGAGGGCATTTGATCCTGCAGGAGAAGGAATTACTGTAAATATACGTATTTCAAATTTAGATGTATATAACACATTTTTGGCAAAGGCAAATGCTAGAATTGAACACACATTAACAAGCACAGGATCATATAAATATAAAATATTAGCTGATGGAGCTGGAGAAACAAATATGTATCAATTATGGTATGTAGGTTCTGGAACTGATTATCCTAATATAGCAGTAACTGCTCAGTCGCCAGTAACAAGTTCAACATCATTTAATTATTTAAGTGGTATAACATATTTAGCTGGAGCTACATTTGATTTAGCTATAACAGGAAGTGATTTATTTTATCCAATATATGAAACAGGCAATGTTCATTTTAATTCTACAAACTTTTCATCAAATTTAGCAACTGGAAGTCAAACATCAGATCAGCCACAATATAATGACATATTAGAATTAGATGTAGAACGATCATTAAAACAAAATATTAACACTGCTCAATCATCACCAACAGGTACAGTTACTGTTGAAAAACCTGGAAAGTCAGATGCATCTGCTACATATACATTAACAGATATGTTTGTTAATTCATATACATCTGCAAATAATGCTGGATCTACAAATTCAGGAAATTCACATGCAGAAGCATTTTTACATGAATCACATCGTATAAATAATTTACAAGGCGGCGTATGGAATAGTCAAACTGCCTTATCAGACGGAAATTTAGAATCACAAAATGGTAGACTAATTGCTGGTAAATTTGGATCAACTGCATATTCTGGATTTGTTGACGGAACAAATGCTGACACAGATTATGCAATATATTTTAGAAGATCAGATCCATCATCAGACAACAGACAAAGTGGAACATTTTCAATATCTAGAAATACAAATGCATTTGCTTCATCTACTCCTATATCTCCATGGGATTATCAAGGAGCAAACCCATCAGATGCAGTATTACAAGTTTCATTAATATTATCAGCTGATGTTACAGGAGCACAATCAGCAAATGCTATATATGATTTAGGAAGAGCAGTTGGGGATAATTCTGGAACAATAAAAGGAATTAGAAATACTACTACAACAAATAATAGTAGTACTTACACAGTTACATGGGCATTGCCATCAGGAATTAGTACAGGAGCAGCTGCTTCTGGATATGTTATAGTTTGGATCCGTTATAAAGGAACCGCATCATCAGATTATTTAAATAATTTTAGTATAACATATTCATAGGATAATAAAGAGACATGGCAATAAATAAAGAAGATAAGTCGTTTAAGATTCTCATTAATAAAGAATTTACCGATCCAAACAGATCGTTCTTTCAAGAAAATACAGTAAGTACATTAGATATAAACGATACTGATGTTTATACTTCTCCAATTACTTCTGATACTGCCAGTGCAATATCAAATGGATTTGCAAAACAACATACACAATTTATATTAACTCCTGATGGAACATTTCCAAATAATGCATTTTATTTTATATCTGGATCTGGATTTACTCCTGGTAGTGATTCAATACCTTTATTTTCGTCTAGTCCAGAATTATATCAAAGAAATTTTTTAAGTGATAAATATGGTGCAAACTATGAAATAAAATTATTTGAAAATGATGGAACCCAAATATTTAAAACAGATTCGATCAATTGGATATTTGATTATAAAACAGGTATACTTCATATAGCAGATCCAGGAGGTAAAGGTACTCCATATAAAGTTAGTATTTTACAATATACTGGTACTACATTAAGTGGATCGTTAGCTAATGAAAGAGATGGAAATATTTGGCAACAAACCGGATCTGCATACACTACTCAAAACAATATTCAAATAACTGGTTCATTAGGTGTAACTGGAGGCTTATCTGGATCATTTTCTGGTTCTGGAGCTGACTTATCTGGAATACCTGCATCAGGCATAGTTGGATTAGAATTATTCAAAATACAAACCGGATCTGTATCTACAGCTGTAGACGTAGGATCTGAAGATATCTTTACAGTTAATAGTGGTTCTATTAAATTAGTAAGTCTACAATCAAATGGAGATTTTAAAATTTCCGGAAGTTTAATTGCAGAACAATTAGTTATATCATCTTCTGTAATGTATATGACGCAATCATTTTCTTCCGGATCAACTATATTTGGAGATACGTTTGATGATACCCACCAATTTACTGGATCATTATTTTTTACCGGCAGCGGAACATATACATCGATGAGCCAAGCAACATACAGTGAAATTGCATATCAAGACTCTAGAGGTGGATTAAGATTTAGTCATGTAATTGACGGAGGATCATTTTGAGTAATATCATACAATTACGAAGATCATTGATAGCAGGCACTAGGCCAGTTGATCTAGAAGATGGGGAATTATCTGTAAATGTATATGATGGAAAATTATTTTTTAAAAGAAATGATGGTTCAACATCAATTGAAGAAATTTTTGTAACTGACTCTTGGGTAACAGGATCATTACAATTTAAACAAGAAGACACAAACAATGATATTTTACTAATACGTGAAGTAGACAACACTAGAGCATTAACAGTTACATCTCAAAGTGTATTAGTAGTAAAAGAACAATCTTTAACACCAGAAGCTGCCGAAGCTGGAATAATGTATTCCGGAAGTAATTTTTGGTTGGGATTAGAATAATGAAAATATTTTAACAATATATTTATAATAAAATAAAAAATACTTTTAAAGGAGAATAAATGGCAACTTGGAAAAAAGTCATCGTATCAGGTAGTAATGCTGATTTAGCACAAATAACATCATCAGCTGGAATTTTAAATTCTGCAGACCTAAGATCATTAGGAGATACATTCCTAGGAGACGCTCAGTCTGATAAACATCATATTACAGGATCATTAGCAATATCTGGATCTGATATGCGAATTATTGGAGATACTCCACAATTTGCATTAAGAAATGACGCAACACCTACAATTGAAGGTGTAAACATAGGTTTTGCTGGAGGCGGCGGACAAATAGCATTAAAAGACAGTGCAGGAAATACTAAAGTTAGAATATCCAATGCAAACAGCAATTATTTAGATCAATCATTAAAAATAGGTGGAGGATTTGGAAATCCAAGTTATAAGCTAGACGTACAAGGCGATGGACGTTTCTTAACTAATTTATTTGCTAGCGGAAGTTTACGAGTAGGAGATAGTGGAGCAGATACACACATACTGTCAGGATCAGTAGGTGTAAATATGCTAGGTAATTTTGAAGTTCAAAATAGTGTTGGAATGCACTTTAAAGTTGAACCTAGTAACAATACAGTTCAAATTCATCCAGATAACGCTACACGTAAAACATTTATTAACACTAACAGCCAAATAGGTTCTGGCATTGTTAGTATAGCTTCATCTGTTGCAACTAGCGATTCTGTTAGAATTGGCGTAGGACAAACAAATACACAATCAGCATTATTTGTAACAGGATCAAGTAGATTTTCTGGATCTGTAGTTATTGATGGTACATTAACAGTTACATCTGACACTTTACAAGAAGATTTACAAACAACAGGAACTACTCAGCTTGGTAATGATATGTCTGACAAGACAGAAGTTACAGGATCTTTAAATGTTACTGGATCTAGTGTCTTTACTGGAACTGGTATTTTTAGTGGGTCAGAGGCAAAAGTAACAATTGATCCATATGCTACTAATGCAATAGAAATACAAGATACTGGCGGCGGAACAAACAAAAGATTAAGATTTAGAAATGCTGTAGGCTCTGAGGAAATATTACTTCAAGGTAATGGTACTGATAATAGAATATTCTTGAACGGCGGAGGCAGTAATGATGTCATGTTTAGGACATCAAACGGGTATTATGGAAGCAATTTGAGTATAGGTGCCACCTCTTACGATAACGATAATACATTATCTGTAACAGGTAATATTAAAGCAACAACAGGTATTACAGGATCTTATTTAACTGATAATAAATTATTAACTGCCGGAAGTGTAGGACAAATTGAATCAAGTGCAATAACTTGGGATGATACCACATTAACAGTAGGGTCATCAGGAGCAGGTCATGTTTATGCAACTCAAGTAACTGCATCAGAAGTTAAGATATCTAATTTAGCAGCTGACAGAATTGTATTTGTTAATTCAACTAATCAATTAGAAGATTCCACAAATTTACAGTATGATGATGATGGCGGATTAAATGTAGGCGGAAAATTAACATTAACAGGTGATTTACAAGTTTCTCATAACTTAACCGTTCAAGGTACAGCATCATTCCAGCATACCGAAGATTTAGATGTAGCTGATAGATTCATAAGAATGGCATCAGGTTCTACCTCAACAGGGGATGGTGGTATAGCTGTACAGCAAACAGGTCCTACCGACACAGAAGGCTTTGGATATGATAGTGGAACATCTAGATGGGGAGTTACTTCATCATTTGATGCATCACAAAATGCATTAGCACCAGTAGCATTTATGCCAGTAGCAATTAACGGTACTGATAATAATCCATCTTCTAATCAAGTAGCAAATGAAACTAGATATAAAAAAGCAGGTAATATTTATATTGATACTGATGCTACTATGGAAGAAGGCGGCGTTTGGATATATGTATAACAAATGTTAACAAGGTTACAAAAATTTATGGGGTTTTCAGCAAAAAATGTCGACGTTAAAAATCAATCAAACAAACGAGTAGAAAAACAAAAATTGCCTACTACAAAAGAAACTATATCTCAATTAACTAACACAGAAATAGTATGGTTAATGGGATTAATTAAATCTGGTACTTTTAAAGGTGAAGACGTTCAAACAGTATATGAAACTGTTGTTAAGTTACAAATCATGTTAAATCAATCATAGTTTGTATTTGATCTTAGAAAATAAATTATTATAATATTTATATTAAAATGTTGTAGGCCGAAAGGAAGTAGGCATATACACGGCATAGTGTATGTATCTAACCACAACATATTAAGGAACATATATGCCAAATTGGAAAAAGGTCGTTGTATCTGGAAGTGCGGCCAATCTACATTCTTTAAACGTATCAACTGATGTCACTGCATCAAATATAAGTTCTAGCGGCAATATATTCGGAAATTTATCTGAAAACTCATCCACATCATTTAAAACAGTTGTAGTAGACACATCTACCGGTCAATTTTATAGAACAGGCTCTTATGGAGGAGGTGGAGGTGGAGGTGGATCGACCCCTACATTACAAGAAGTAACAACTGAAGGTAATACTACAAATCAAGGTTTAATAGTTACAGGTTCTACAATTTTTAAACCTATAAGTTCCGGAAACGGGGGAGCAATAGAACTTACAAATATAGGTTACAGTGGTCTAGATAACCCAATAATGACTTTTAAAGATGGTCAAGGAAATAGTAATATAGTAATAGGACATCGTGCTAATGACGGACAAATACAAATATATGATCAACCCGATAAATTAAGAACAGTTTTATCAGCAAACTTTAGTGCATTTGATCCTGGAAGTACAACAGGCAACGGAACATATTTTGGTTTAACTTCTTCAATGGCTCCAACCTCTACAAATGGTAGAGCTTATATTAAAATGTATGAAGCTAGCTATAGTGGGGCTCCTGCTTACAATTTTCAATTAAACAACCGTAATTATGCTGCAGGGTCTGGTACGGTAGGACTTTATGGTATAATGAGTACTACTGGCACCGCAGCCCCTGCTATACAAATTACTTCAATAAATTCAGAGAAAGTAGTTAATTTTGGAGGCCCTAGTTTTATACATAGCAATGGAAAACAAAATAACTATTTAAAATATGGTTTACAAATAGGAGGAGGGTTTACTGGCACTAATGCCAATATGCCATTAACAGATGGTTCTTTAATAATGTCAGGTTCTGGCGGATCATTTTCAATGAAAAGTGTTTCGAGCGAAGCTGAAATTAAAACAAATGCCGGAGCTACTACTTTAACATTAGGTACTACTAGTAGCTTTACTGCAATATCGGCAAGTTCTTATATATCTGCTTCTAAATTTATAGGTGATGGATCTCAGCTAACTAATTTACCATCAACATCCCCATTTCCATTTACAGGAGATGCTCAAATAACAGGATCATTGATAGTATCTGGATCAAACACATCTGGGTTAGAAATTAGAGGACCTATACAAGTACACCATAGTGGTTCTCCGGCAGCTAGATTTAGTTCGAATAGCGATACTACAGAAGAAGTACTCATATATGATTCTAAAATAATCATAGAAGATTCAGGTTATGAGATGGTTAAATTAAGTGGTAACTTATATGGTGCAAGAGCAGGAGTGTTAGATTTAAGACGATGGTCCACCAATTCAGGTGCTGTAATAACATCACAACCAACCCATACATCATATATTCAATCTTCTTTATTAATTGGTAAAGCTGGTACTGTCAATAGTACTCACCCATATAAATTAGATGTGGATGGAGATATAAAATTAGGTAATGGTACTGATGATTCAATTGAAATCTTAGGACCAGTAACAGCATCTACAGATATATCTTCAAGTGCAACCTCAACAGCATCATTTGGAACATATATAGGAGATGGTTCACAATTAATAGGCATATCAGCAGGAACAGATTTCACCCAATCTTTATTTGTATCACCTTCAGGAGATAATTCAACAGCTGTAGTAGGAGATATGTCAAAACCATTTGCTACAATATTGGGAGCAACAGGATCAGCAAATATAGGAGACACAATCATAGTATATCCTGGAACGTATGAACCTACATCACAAATTATAAAAGACCATGTAAATTATTATTTCCACCCTGGAGCTATTGTTACTGGATCCATACCGTTATTAAGTGGTACGTTTGAAGAATTAAATGTTAGAGGGTATGGAATATTTGATACAAACTTTAATGGTGATACTATTAATATAACAGCAAATGGAGTTTTTGAATGTGATACTGTTAGATTTGGAGGCCTTTCATCAGCTGGGTATGCAGGAGCTCCTAAGTTTGGTCAAGATTATACAACGTATCCTAATAGAAATTTAACAATATCTGGTAAATTTAAATATGGAAAAGACGGAGCAAGAACAGGTAATGCATTAGGAGGAGCAGGAGTATCTATAGGTCAAGGAGCTATTATAGCAAATGTAGATGTACATGTTTCATCATCAAGTAATATGCCAGGAATCCGTTTGGCTTCACAATATACAGATGCATTAATTAATGCAACAGTATATGCAAATATGGGAACCGCATTATATTCAAATCAAAGAATTAGTCATACCACAATCAAAGGAATGTATGAAACTGGCGATCAATCCACATATTATGCCATAGAATTATCTCCAGGATATGTTGGAAACTTTTTTATAGATGCAACAATGATTGGAGCTATTAAATTAGCAACAGGTGGCGTAGGTCAAAGTGGAGTAGATGTACGTGGATTTCAATCATGTACAAATTCACCAAGTAGTCTTGGAGCAGTACAATTGAGTAGTGCAGGATATTATACATTACACCATAGAATAGAAGCATCCGAAAATATATTTTATCAAACTAATGCGTATGCGTATACTACATATACAGGAAATGCTCAAATAATGTCTAATAATACTGGTAAAATGTTTGATATACAAGCAGGGCGTTTCATATGGAAAGGAAGTGCAGGAGACAAAGAAGTTCGGGTCAATCAAAATACTGTTTCAGGAGGAGAGTTAATTATAGATTCTCCTTTAATTCATTATGGAAGTTCATATCCTACTAATAGATTTTGTTTTAATTTAACTGCAGGAACATTAGAAATAAATAATAAACTTATATACCACCAAAACACTACAGGTTCGGGTATAATAGATATGTCTGGTGGATATTTAAAACTTAATGGAGCTCAATTAATACATGCAGACCACACAGGCTCATATGCTTATGCAATTGATTTAAATTCAGAAGCACATTCTGGATCGATATTTAATAACAGCTTTACAAATCTAAAACCATTTGGTCCAGGATCATTTACTAACGAAATTGTAGGAGGCGGTACATTGTTTGAATCGCATAAATTATATTAGGGTATTTATAATAAATGACATTTACTTCATCATATACAGATAATTTAATTCAGCAATCACAGTACTATTATGGTACTCCAGAAATGACTCCTGGATTATCTGGATCATTTTCTGGATCATTTGTTGGTGATGGATCAGGATTAACAAATATACCATCAATATATACAAGTGATGGCAACATATTATCAACAAGAACTATAAATGATAGAGCTGGCGGATTTACAGGAACAGCTGGAAGTAATGCTCTAAAAATGAATGTACGAAATTCGGGAGCACTTCTTGTTGCTGGTTATCAAAATAACGGAGATCCTGGAACAACTAATCATCTTATTCAATGGGGACCTGGAACAACTGCAGGCGGAATGAATGTTAGAGGTAAATTAGGTTTAACTAGCGGTGGTGGTAGAATAGATTTAACAAATAGTGGAGGTAGTCAATATTTTAGAGTTGATCAAACTGGAATAACATCTACTGTGTCATTATCTGCAACTACTATAACAAATAATAGTGCTGTAGCAGATACAAAATTAACTGGTTCGTTCCCAGGTTCATTTCAAGGTGATGGATCAGGATTAACAAACATAGGTTCTACATCTTTAAATGGAATATCGCTTGGTCTTAGTACCATAGTAGGAGATGGGGCATCATCTGCAGCGTCATACGGAAATGTATTTGGTAAATCGGCAACATCAACTGGAGGACAGAATGTTGTAGTAGGAGCATTCTCTAATGTAAAAACTTATGGTGTTTCGATTGGACACTCGGTAGTCGGCGGTAATAACACTGTTGCTATAGGATATAATGCAGGACATACAAGCGGCGAAAATAATGTTTTAGTAGGATACCAACCTGGCACTAATACTAGTGGTGATTATAATATTTCATTAGGATATTTAGCGGGATATGATCAAACTTCTGGAACTGGAAACATAACAATAGGTTCAGGTAGTAGAGGCCTTGCTGGAGAATCAAACCAGTTAAGAATAGGCCATGGTTTACATGGAGCTTTAATATCAGGTTCACTTTCAGATGGTGGAGTAATGATACGAGGTCAAGTATCTGCTTCATCCTATATAGGTGATGGATCCGGATTAACAAATTTACCGGCAGCATCTGCAGGATCAACAGCAGGTAGAGTAGTATTCACAACTACAAATGGAGAATTAACTTCTGAAACTGGATTTACATATGATTCAGCTAATGATAGATTAACAGTACCTAATTTAACTACTACAACATTTACCGCATCATTTATAACATCATCTACAATTGAAACCTCAGGTTCAAATATTTTTGGAGATGAAGCTGGAGTAGATGTTCAAACATTAATAGGTACTACCAAGATAACGGGTAGTGCTCAAATAACAGGATCTACATCAATTTTAGGTGATGCTCAAATAACAGGATCATTGATAGTATCAAGTTCAGGTATTGCATCTATAGGCGATATAACTGCATCTAATAACATGTTGATCGGTAATACATTAAATATGGGTAAAAGTCCATACAATGGACAATATAAAGGAAATATTAATGTTTACAATAGTAATGGTACTAGTACAGCTGTTGTAATTAAACAAAATGCTGCTAGTGTACAAAATGTAGGTAATATCACAATAGGTTCTGGCACTGATGCAACATTTTTAACATATAGTAATTTTTATAAAAGTTTTATAGGGGGATCGTTATCTATAAACACAGGAAATACTGTAACAAACTCATTTACCTCAAAAGGAGCATCTGCATTGTATGTGGGAGGAAATACTGAAATATCAGGATCTGTTAGTATATCAGGATCTGGAGGATTAACAGTAGAATCATCAGGTTCAACAGTATTTGAAGTAATAGGTTCAGAAGGTACATTATTTTCAGTTGACGATGATTTAGATGGCACATTATTAAACGTAAAAGATAGATCAGGCATACCAGTATTACAAGCATCTGCTTCTGGAGAAATATTTTTAGGACAATCTCCACAATCACTATACACAACAGCTGTTATAAGCTCCACAACCGCAGATGTAACACAATCATTATATGGTTTGGATACAAGTTCTTACGGAGGAGCCTTCTTTGATTATATAGCACATTCTGGGTCCAATGCACGGGGCGGAACAGTCTCATCTGTATGGACTCCTGGCGGGTCTGTTGTGTTCTCAGAAACAACTACAACTCATATTGGAGACACATCCAATTTAAATTTAGTAGTACACTTTTCTCAAAGTCAAGCACAGTTAGCTTGTTATGCAGATACATCTCAATACAATATTAAAATTATAACAAGAGCAATATAATGGGAACAAATTACTCTCCAAATATAGTTAAGGACGGATTAGTATTTTATATAGACCCTGCAAATCCAAGATCATATCCTGGGAGTGGTACTACTGCTACTGATATTGTAGGAAATAAATCAGGTACACTTTCTTCAACTCCTATGTTTGAAAACACTAATTCAGGGATTTTTGTTAATGATGCTACGGATATGATTAATTTTGGAAATACTCCTGATTTATTTGTAGGAAGTTTTTCGGTTAGTGTATGGTTTAATAAAATTTCACAAACAGGGTGTGTATTTGGTAGGTATGTTGGAAGTAATGCTATGGGAGATTTTGAAATAAGAACAAATTCTAGCGCAACTTTTAAAATGCAAGTACATAGTGGGGGAGGATTTAGTTCTGCAGATTTATATTCTACTACTGATACTTATTCTGTGGGTAATTGGTATAATGTAGTAACAACATTTGATCATAATGGATCAACATATACTAGAAAAATATATGTAGATGGAGTTTTAGATAGTAATGATACACCTACAACAATGGATGCATGGACAGGTGTTAGTAATTCTTCATACATAACAACTGTAGGAGCAATATCTACTAATGGTACAAGCCCTACACAGGCTTTTAATGGTTCATTAGGCCCTCAGTTAATTTACAATAAAGCACTATCAGCTCAAGAAGTCAAACAAAACTACAACGCAATGAAAGCGAGATTTAGATAATGGCAAATTCAATAGGAAACATAACAACACGTATAATTAAGGATGGGCTAGTATTCAACATGGATGCTGCAAATAGGGCAAGTACTATACCTAGTACTAGTACTTTAAAAACATTCAACACAGTAGATAGTTCCGTATCTGGTTCTATATCTACAGACGCAACATGGGAAGATGGATCCCCTTCCTCATTTGATTTTGATGGTACTGATGGTTATATAGGTTTTTCAAATATAGGATCAATATGGGATATGACCAACTCAGCTTATACTGTAAATCTTTGGTATAAACAACAACAAGGTAGTGGTACAGGTATGCCAATATTGCATTTTTATGGAGGTTCTGGAGGACCTACTCCTATGTTTTGGATATATAATAGACCACAATTTTCTAGATGGGATATGTATAATAATAATGGTGCGGGTCTTAATAGATTTGTTATTGTTACTACTACTGGTGTTTGGTATAATATGACCTTTACATGGTCAACATCTGAGGGTTTAATAAAGGCATATCAAAATGGAGTTTTTAATAGTAGTCAAACACAAACATCATCCCCAGCATCGGATAATACTAATTTTGAAATAGGTAGAGATAATGCTCTAAGCACTAATTTAAATGCAAATATAGCAAGTCTTCAATTATATAACAAATCATTATCAGCAGAAGAAATCCTACACAACTACAACGCATTAAAAGGGAGATTTGGTTTATAATCATATTTATATTAAAGTACTTTTTGGATAGGGAAAAAAAGAACTAAATGGCAAACGAATTCATAATAAAACACGGCTTTCTCTCGAAAGGCAATTCTCAAGTAACGGGATCATTGGGTATAACTGGATCGGTTGATATAGAAATATCATCTGGATCAGCATTTATAATAAATGAAAGTGATTCTCCCGGAACTTATTTTAATAGATTAGATTTTCATTTTGACAATAAAAATCCAATATTAGAAGTTGCTGCAAGACAAGCAATGTCTACCTTTATATTAAGCCAAGATTCTAATTCAATTCAAACATCGTTTACTAATCAAGGAACAATAGTTTATAAAACAGGTGGAGTAAATTATGGAGTTCAATTAGGCGGTGAATTTAAACCTGTTGCAACAAATCAGCAACATCTAGGAAATTATAATCGTAGATGGAAAAATTTATATCTTTACAGTAGTAATAAAATAAGTTGGGGTACTACAACTGATGTAGACTTAGCTTCTTTAAGACATTTAACGGGAACTAATACTTTACAAGTAACTGGATCATCAGATATAATATTAGATGTAAAAGGAGTAGTATCAGCCAGTAAATTCACAGCAAACTCCGGAAGTTCAGCAACTTTACCTGGATATTCATTTCATCATGCATCTGGAACTGGATTATATTCTCAAGCAGCTGGATATCTTCAATTACAAGTTAACGGAGGAGGATCACCAGAAATTGAATTAACTACGGGTCAAGCAACTTTTAGAGTTCCCATACAGTTAACTAATAATGAATTAATAAATCCTAGTAGAATAAGAGGTTTAGGAAGTATAACAGGATCAACATCTGGAAATAATTTGGGAGTGTCTTCTTCATTAGATTTAGATGGAGATATATCTATAAGTAAAACAACAGGCACTGGTGCACCAGGCACTGGTCAAACACATTCAATTGCAATAACTGTTTCAAATCCAGGAAGTGGTAATAAATACTTTTTAGACGGCACCGAAACTGATTCAATAGTAATGAATGCCGGCGACGCTTATAAATTTGATCAATCTGATTCAAGTAATAGTGGTCATCCATTTAGACTTTCAACTACTCAAAATGGAAGTCACGGAGGAGGTTCAGAATATTCTACAGGTGTAAGTTATGGAGCTGGATCACCTGGAAATGCTAATGCATTTACATTAATATCAGTTACCACATCAACATCTGCCCCATTATATTATTATTGTACAGCTCATTCTGGAATGGGAGGTTCTGGACAATTAACAGTTGATTCTGGATCATTAAATACAATGGCCGGATTTGCTAATATTACTGGATCATTAAATGTTACTGGATCAACAACAGTAGTCGGAAATGTAACAGCAACGTCATTTACAGGTAATGGAGCTAATTTAACAAATGTACCAAGTCCGTTTACTGCAGCTGGTATTTCTGGATCATTGGGATCTAATGCAACATTAATAAGAAGTTTAACTGCAACTAGTATTACTGGAGCCTTTGCGGAAGCATCAGGAGGATTTAGTACAAGAGTAACTACATTAGAATCTAGCGGTGGTGGATCTGGATTTCCATTTGCAGGAGATGGCGTTATATCAGGATCATTGCTAATATCAAGTTCTAATGTAGGTGGGGTATCTACCGCATCAATGACTTTACAAGGATCTGGTTCAACAATATTTGAAATTCAAGGATCTCAAGGACAATTATTTTCAGTAACTGACGATTTAATACATAATGTCTTCAATGTTTCAGACATATCAGGAGACACATTATTAAAAGTTTCTGGATCAGGTTTAGTTGAAATACCAGTAGGACCAATAAGCGCTTCAGGATTGTTGTTTATATCAGCGTCAGAAAATGCAGGACAAAGCACATATAAAACATTGGTACAAGATCCAGCAACTGGAAGAATTTATCATACTGGTTCTTATGGCACTGGCACTGGCGGCGGCGGCGGAGATACTTATGATTTAAATGCTACACAAGATGGTAGCAATGTTGATTTAAATTTAACATCAACATCAGGAAATGATAATTCAGTAGTACAATTAACCGCAGGAAGTAATATAACATTAACAAGAAATAGTGCTACAGAAGTAACAATAGCATCGTCAGGTGGAGGCGGAGGAGGAGAATGGAAAGATTTAGGAACTACTATTACTTCTTCAAAAGATGTTCAAATAACAGGTTCATTGATAGCCTCCGGATCAGTAGTTAATTTCGCATCTGCATCATCAGTTATATTACCTGCAGAAACAGTACCATTAATTAATCCTAAAGTAGAATATTTAACAATTTCAGAAATAACTGCATCTGGAACTACGGTACCATTACCTAATTCATTAACGTTTGTATCTTCATCCGCATTTGAGTACTTAGAGATATTTATAAATGGGTTACGTATGCGTTATGATATAGATTTTGCACCAATGTCTACTAGCACAGTAAAATATTTTGTAACAATACCAAGTGGCTCAGAAGTCACTTATAAATCATTAAGGAGATAGGCTATGAACGAACAAGAATTATTAGATAGAATTTTAACATCATATAACATGACATTTATAGTATTTTTTAAAAATACAGATTTTGTAATAGATCATGACGCAAAAACTATTACAATGCCTGAGCAAACATATACCAAAGAAAATATGCAAGTATTAGTTGATGAAATGCAATCTAATATAAATTTATATGAATCACAATGGGAGAACGGAAACGTTACAGAAGAATATAAATCCACATTGCAGTGGGTAAAAGAACAAGTAGAAATTTTTAAAGGATGGTTAGCATAATATGGCAACAATAATTGCAAAATTAAATCCGCTAGATTCTATATGGAATCCATTAGATCCTAATAATTGGATAGGAGGAGTAGTTCCTGGTCCTGATGATATAGCACGTTTTTATACTTATACTACAAATGCAACTTATGAAACAGGTTATTATTATACAAATAAAAATCGAGGATACGATAATAATGTAGTATTTGATAGAAATCAATTTCACACAGCTACCGCATTTGGAAATGGTCAAGGTAAAGGATTTTATACTAGAAGTTTTTGGGAAACAGAATATAGTAGAGATTTTTTTACAAGAAATTGGTCTGGATCATTTGATCCTACTGCTTCTTTTGCAGGAGCTGGATATAATTGGATAAAAGGAGATTCATATCTGTATGGATCGCCTGGAACATTTAATGCAAATAATTCATCGATATATACTCATTATGGCGATTATTACGCTCAAGCAGGATATAATTATAAAGGTAGTTATAAATCTATGAATTTAACTTATGATAATTCATGGAACTACAACTACGGTTCACCAAGAACAGACACTCCATATTATGGCCCAACATATTATAGATTTAAATGTTATGTATTCAGAGTAGAAAATTTGGCATCTACGTCATTAACTATTGATGATGTTACTATATCTGAAACAGACACAACAACTTATGCAACTAAAAATCGTCCATTTGGAACAACAAAAGCTGCACATGCAGCTGCAAATCCAGGATCTGAAGTACTTACGGATAGAATAGTAGATTTATTTACAGGTTCTGCGTTACATATTGATAATGGAGGAAAATGGCAAATTTGGGGGCCGCATAATGGAAGACAGATATATCCCAATAATAGAACTTATTTAAATAGTAACGACTTTTTTACCATTGCAATGTATACTAGTAGTGATAGTTATAGTCCTAGCGTTTCAGATACAAATTTATATACAGCAAATTATGGCACAAATTTAGCTAGTAGATATCATCTAGGATCATTTACAGCTAGTGATGCAGGAATAAATGACGGACTTTCAAAAATAGATTTTCCTTTAACTGTTATGGGTAATGGAGAGCCTGGAGTATATGCAACAGAAGGAACTTCTAGTTTTAGATTTTCAACTAGATTTGGAAATGATGTTACTGCTAAAACAGCTTCATATACAAACATAAATAATCAAAACGATCCCAACGCTGGATGGAGTTATTCTCAATATACAACTTCATCACATGGTACCTCACCTTTTCTTGAAGGAATGTTGCCATCATATGTAAGTTGGCAAGGAGTCGGCCCTGGAAATTTAGGAAGAATTAGATGGAAACATGATGGTACATTTGGATATGACAAATTTTTAATTTATCCGACTGAAGATTATAATCCTCATAAACCTGGATCAAAACCAGGACAACGATCAGGTCAAGGTTTACGAATAGACCCAACATTTTCAACATGGACTACAAGTTCTAGAATAAGTCATCCTGTTTTTTCTAAACAACCATACTCTTGGCTTGAAAATGGAAATATAACAGGAAGTGAATCAATTGGTGGTTATGGCGCCAGCAATCATATGTATAAACAAGGTCAAATACAATATTGGGAATTAACTGGAAGTCAAGAATGGAATGTCGGTCGTATTGAAATGGGACGTTTTAGTCATTTTCATGTAAAAGATAATGCTCATATAGTATTACATGACATGCAAGGCGATTCCAATGGAACAAGTACAAGTCAAGCCCCAACTATTGATTTTGAAGATCATGGAGTAAAATCTACATTATATATAACTGACGAAGCTACTATAGAAATTTCTTCTAGCAGAACAGCATATTGGAATAATGATGAAGCTGGAATATATCTTCGAAGAAATGGAACATCTCTTATAATTTCAGGAGCAGCTAATTATTCATCTTCTAAACTAACAGAAAACTCATTTGCAGGAAGTTCAACATTATCAATAGACAATTTATCAGATACATTTGCTCCTGGTGATATAATAAGTGTACAATCAACAGCATCATTTAAACTTACATTTCCAGGCGCTAGAGAACATTCCTTAGATTATGTAGATCAAAACGATCCTACTACATGGTATTCTGCATCGTATGTAGAAATTTACAATAGATCATCTGGGGGTAGAAAGACATCTTTTTATAACGGCACTACCTTACCACCAGCTCATAAAGATTCTGTAGTTACAGCATTTGCTAGTTTTGAAAAACCTAGCGGTATGGAATTTGATAATCCTGTACACACAGATGAAATAACAGTGATTGCAGCAACTTCATCAAATACTGCAACAATAAGAAAATTTTTCGGAAAAGAAGGAGAAATTCATCATGACATGGGCTTATATAGTAAGCTAGAATTTGCAGATACTTTTCCTTCTGGCGGAGCTCCAATATTTACAGGAAATAAAAGAGTTGTTCTTGTCGATAGCAATCATAAAAAATTTACATCTGGAGATCAATTAGAAATAAGCGGATCTGTATATACTGTATTACATAATACCACATATTTATCGCAATCTTTATTTAGAGATTTTTCTAGAAATGATAATCCTTCATTGGATGATATGTTTTATATGAGACACGAAGCATTTTCTGGATCTTCAATATGGCCTATAGATGTTAACGCAGATGGAGATATTAATACAAGTACTGAAGATGAAACTCATTTTGAACGTATTCATAAAAACAAACTATTAATAACAGGATCTTATCAAAGTTCAAGAGCAATATTTGAACAATATGGTAATATAGGCGTTCCTATGTTAAAAAATTCTGGCTCTAATAATGGTTATCGAGCATTACAAATTGATCCAACATTGTCTTGGTACTGGCAAGCTAGTATGAATCCAAACTATGATAATTTGAATAATGATTCATATAATTATCGATATCGATATTATGTAAACAATAATTATACCACGTGGTATGGAAGTAGTCAATATTTACTCAAAAATACAGACAATTTTGAATTTGGCGAAATAACAATATCAGGAAGTTTACTTAGACAAGGATTTATGGATCCAACATCTAGTATTGGCTGGTGGAACGAAAGCTCATTTGGTGTTACATGGGGAAATACCGTTTATGAAGGTCCTCCAATGGCTACATGGGATAATTATGGATTTACAGGTCGACCTGGCTATAATAGGCCGTATCCATATGGCGGAGGATATTCAATTCATAATAGATATTATGGGACACTAAACAGATCTGGTCATATTAGATATACAGGAACTAATTTATCTTCCAGATCAGATCAACATCAATATATGAATAATAATCCAGGACAACCTTATAGATATTCAAACAGAGGTTATGGTAAAACTATAGAAGATGATCCAGCTAGCGGAAATTGGAGTATAGACGGATGGAATAATGATTTTACTGCTAGTTATTATAAAGTAACTCAATCTATAGAAGATAAACGTCTTGAATTCCCAGATAAATTTGGAGGAAGTGGTACATTGCGTGTTACCATTGAAGATAATACTGCATTAGCATACGTAGGAGATGGTAGAGGAAATGAACTATTACTTCAAGGACATTATTCATATCAAGGTAGAGGACCGATTGGATTACAATTATATAAATACGGATCAATACATTCAGTAAATGTTAAAGAAAGATATCAACAATTAATATTGGATACTACTGATTCTTTTAGTAAACGTGATAAAATTTATGAATCTAGATTGTTATATGATCATGATACTAGTAAAGAAGTTAATTTTATAGGTACTTTAGTAACAGATGCTAAAGGTCATAAAAATTTATTATGGGAGTATATGAGAACAAAAGGTAATACTGATATTCTTCCATATATGTTCGGGGCATGTAATCAAGGAACAACAGCTGCAGGTAATACTTCTACTAACAGAAATATTGGAGGATATTATAATCATGTTTATGGTTCAAATTATAATGCATTAATACCTAAAAATAATGTAGGTACTAGTTATTTTAGTAGATATCAAGCAAATGATAATTTTTATGTTATATATGATTTAGGCACTCAAGTAACATTTGATACCATAGGAATGATATTTTGTAAAGATAATTATGGTTCTGAATATGTTACTAACAATCAAATGAACAATGTTGAATTTCAAGTATGTGATGATGTAGGCGTTGAATCTCCTGCTTGGGAAATAGTTCGTGCAAAAGCAAATGATATTAGATATTCAAATTATAGAGGCGGAATAAGATTTTATACATTACCTTCTGGCTCAGTAAACAAAAGATATGTAAGATATCACAGTAGAGGAGGAACAAATAATGCAGCATACGCAATGCATTCTCATTTTGGAATATACAATTTTTCAGGATCATGTGCAGATTCAAATACTTTAGATGCTTCATCTGTAGCAGGAGGATTTGCAGACCAATTCGGATCACCTACAGCATCCATGTGTCAAATAGAGTTAGCTAGCACTAAAAACTGGAAAACCGGCGATATGATTTATTTCTGGTCTAAGCAAATGAATTCTAGCGGAGTATTTTATGATGAACAACATAATTCTATATCATATTATAACACTAATAACATAACTGGATGGCTAGCAGGCACAACACCCGAAGCTCAAATACTTAATGGGAAATGGCCTATTTATACTATTACAAACATTCAAGGTAACATAGTAACATTAGATAGACCAGTAACACAAATGTTTATAGATGCCGGCACAATAGCTTACAAATATAATAGAGGTAAGGTTACACTTAAAGCACCTCGTCAAATGATATTTAATTTAGGATTTTTCTATAACAATTATGTTCGAAGAACAATGCGTAATATAACAGGAATTAATGCAATTCCTATGAATTATAATGGAAATTACTATGGAATGTATTCCATTGAAGATGCTGGTTTAATGCCATTCCAAGGTAATGTAAATGCAGATGCTTGGTATCTACCCCATGGGTTATATAGAAATATGTATACAAGTTGGATATATCCTCAAGTAAGTCACGGTAGATGGGATCAGTTTAGAGCCAAAAAATGTTTTAATTATCATACTGAGTATAGTGTTGCCTCAGATGGAATATTAGGAAGTTTAAGCGTAAATAGACCAAATGAAGTTATAAGTTTTTGTAAAGCGCCTAACCAATATAGTTATAATACATATATATATGGCGGATGGGAATATGGACAATTTTCTGCAAGAGGACATGTTTATTATCAAAACAATTGGGCCAAAGGTGACAGATACAATGGTATTGTACCAAGAAGAGTAACACCTAGATGGGGAACTAATGATGATCATTTAATACATATAGGAGATCTTGTAACCGTAGATAATCATCAAGCAAGTGTCGGAGGCTGGTGGGATACTAGTAGAAATACTGGTTATAGTAATAAAATTTATAATACTAATAATAATACTAGAGATTATAATTTAATTCAATATTTTACATGGTGGAATCCATATGCAACTAATCCTAAAACTAATCCAAGTCATTTAAGATACTCCGGATATAGCGAGTTCCCAACAAATAATAATGGAACATATTTTGATAAAGACGACGTTCCAATTTTATATCGAAAAAATAAACAATCACTCTTCCCAGGCAGAGACTTCATTGCTGCTAAAATGCATTATTATGGTGTAACACATATTGTTCCAACTAACACACATACAGAAGATAAAATGTATGAATTACATGTAGCTACAAATTATGAGTTGAGTATGACGTATTCAAGCGGAACTAGTTACCTAAGCCTTCCGTTTAAAGCAGAATTTACAGTTCTAGAAGATGCAGATGTTCGTTTAGATATTAGTATGATATATAAAATAATGGCATCTCAAGTATATACGTATGGTGAAACTTATGCAAATAGTGGCCTTTATAATAGTTTTGGTAACGGTATGCCTTGTATTTTTATTGAAAATTTAACTACCCAAGAAATGATATATAATAAACCTATCTACAAAATGGATAGCAGTTTAAACATGCAAGAAATATTGAGTCTACCTGCAGGTCAATATAGAGTTGCTTTTAGAGTTAGTAGCCCATATCAGTCTGCTAATGCTGGACTAGTAATGTTATTCAAAGATTTAAAATTTAATTTGGTAACTACTAATAAAAATAATATTGTAGTGATACATAATAATTGGGATATGGTAAAAATGTTAGAACAACCAGGAAACGGAAAAAATTATTCAAATGTTGATAATTTACCATATTCAGAAAATACAGGTCGAAATTCATTAGTAAGACAAGCTAATAATTTAACAGATACTAAAACAATTAAATTTAACAAAATTAAACTATGATATTTATAATAAATGAATTTTGATATATTAAATAATAAACCACTAGAATTTTTCAATCAAGATGGTGAATTAATGGGTAAAATATTTATCTCTGGGTCAACTGGTGATTTATATTTAACACCTGTATCTGGTAGTGATGGTGATGTTATTCTAGGTAATCGTGACACAGTTGGAAATGTAGAAATAGGATTACCTTCTGCAGAAGTTAATTTTAAATTAATGGGTGGTGGAACTATATCGTCAAATGGTAACGTGTTAACTATAGGAGATTCGACAACAGGAGATCAATTAATATTTGGAGTTCCAATAACTGCTTCAAATGTACAAACAGCATCGTTTGCAGTATCAGCATCTCATTTAATTGGCGGAGGCGGAGGCGGAGGATCTGGAATATTTGAAGCAACTGGATCTATATTTGCAACAACAAACGTTTTAGAAGTTACTGGCTCAATGACGCTAATTAATACCGCTTCAAATTCAACATCATCAAACACATTATCCATAGAAGGATCAGGATCTGTAAGTGGATCTGGAATATTTGACGTTCGTGGGTCTGCAGGACAATTATTTGAAGTTCAAGATGGTTTAGATGGTATCTTAATGTCAGTTAATGACATATCAGGTATTCCTATATTAACCGTGTCTTCATCAGGCGATGTAATTTTAGCAGAAGGATCAACATTACAAGGAACAGCATCATTTGCATCTACTAGTCCGGCTGGAGCACCTTTTCCTCATACTGGTACAGCTCGTATTGATGGTAATTTAGATGTTACGGGATCTGGAGATGATATATTTAAAGTAAGATCATTATCAGGATCATTGTTTTCAGTTGATGATGGATTAGATGGTATTCTAATGTCAGTTAATGACATATCTGGATTACCATTATTTGAAATATCATCATCTGGCGATGTAGAATTAATTGAAGGTAATATATCTGCATCTGTAGCATCAACTGCATCATTTGGAAAACTAGAATCATATGGTGGATTAATTGTAGAAGGATCTGGATCCAATGTATTGGAAATAGTTGGATCAGAAGGAACACTGTTTGCAATAGACGATTCATTGTCTGGATCATTGTTTGCAGTAACAAATAAAACAGGTATTCCTAGATTTGAAGTGTTTTCAGATGGTAAAATAGAAAAACAAGGTAATAACATTCAAGACGAATCATTTACATGGTTTATGGCATAACATGAAAAAGAACGGATACAATAGCGGATATATAGGAGTCGATCAATTAAAATCTATATCCGGAGTAATGTCTCAACAAAAATATTATATTATGAGACGGAACAATATAATACGAAAAGCTGGAAAACAATTAACTACAACTGGTCTTCGATCCAAATGGGATATAGCAACTATAGGAGAAGAATTTCCTGAAACTTGGACTGACGAAGGACCACAAGAACAATCGTTAACATTTCAAGGAGGCCCTCAAAAAATAACTAATGAAAGTTCTCCTTATTTAGATTTTGATGCTACCTCTGATGGATTTACTCCAACAAATTCTTATTCATTAACAGGAGCAAATCTTGGAACTATAGGATTTGTTATCAGAACAACAGATACGCAAGCTTTATTTTTTGGTACTAGTCCTTATTTAGGAGCTTATAGATCCGCAAATAAATTTTATAACTCTGGGTTTGGAACTCCTACTTTCTGGCAAGATGGATATGAAAAACCTAATATTTATGATCATGTAAGAGATGGTAATTGGCATTACATAGAATTTAAAAGTGTAAATAGATCAGCTACAACCGGTTGGGAATTTTCACAGTATAGCTCGTTTCAATTAAATTGTGACATACGAGCTTGTATATCATGGGACCGAGTATTAACTGCAGCAGAAACATTAAACAATTATGATTATTATAACGATATTGGTTATTTAACTGCATAATATTTATAATAAAGAAATTAAACTATGGCAACAACATATCATAACGCAGCTTTAAATATATCACAATCAACAACTACCGAAATGAATTATTCTGCATCCGGAGATTTTTTAACTGCAGGATCTGGAGAAACATATATATTAAAAAACATTCAAATTGCAAATGCAACTGAACCTGTTTCTAACACTTATTATGATGTAAATATAACTGCAAGATTTATAGATTCTAGTACGTCAACAACTCATAGTTTAGCAAAAGTTATAAATGTACCAAAACATTCGTCAATTGATATATTATCAGATAATTTAGTTTTAGAAACTGGAGATAAAATACAATTACAAATAACAGGCTCATCAGGAGGAACTGTAAACTATGAAGTAAATGCAATAGGAAGTTATTTGAAAGTAACATAAAGGTTCACCATGGCAATTCGTAGAGGTGAAATAATTACTAGAATCATAGAAAATGGTTTAACTCATAACATAGACGCTTCAAATCGTGTAACATACCCCAGATCAGGAGTCAAAGTTTATAATACTGTAGACACAGATATTACTGGTTCATTTATTAATGATGTAGCATATAACAATGTGTCACCAGATAATTTTCAGTTTGGATTAGATGGAGTAGATGATATAATTAGATTTGAATCTCACTTTGCAGCTACAGGACAAACAGATATCACATTATCATATTGGTTTAGATTATTAGGATCTCCAGCATCGTATTGGCACGGGTTGTCCAATGAAATTGCTACTCAACTACCTTTTAGATCAAGAATATTAATCAAAGAAAATTTAGCTCAATTGTTATACACATTAACTCTTAATGGTCAAAAATCGATTACTCCTATTAGTTTTTCTTTGAATACATGGCATAATGTAGTTATAACAAAAGACAGCATAGTTGGTACCAAAGTATATTTAGACAATGTATATAAAGGCGGCCACTCAACGGAAACAGGTGCTATAACTGGAACTAGTAGCACAACAGTAGGAGGAACTGACGTCGGGCGTGGATATGAATCTGGATATTATATGAACGGAAACATGGCCAGTATACATGTTTACAATAGAGCATTATCAACAACAGAATTAACTCATAATTACAATGCAATGATTGGGAGATTTTCATGAGTGGTAGAGCTGGAGAAATTATTACAGATATCGTTGAAGATGGACTAGTATTCAATATGGATGCTGCAAATAGATCAAGTTATCCTAAAACTGGTACTATTGTTACTAATACAATAAACAACAGTAATAGTACCTTAACCAATGGCCCAACATTTTCGGACAGTAATAGTGGAATTATGCACTTTGATGGAAATGATGATTATATTAATACTCCAGCTAACTGGACATCATTAGGAACCGGAGATTTTACAGTTTGTAGTTGGTTTAGAGTAGAAGAGGTGCCAGCTGGAAGTGGTTTTGTTTGGGTAATGGTCGATGCAGGCGGTAATTCTAATTATGCAAATTTAAGAGTTCGATTAAACAATCAAATTCAATTTCAAGCTAGACAAGGAGGAGGAGGAAGTGTTGAACTAACTTATGGTACTACTTATAGTACAGATACCTGGTATCAAGCAACATGCACAAGAACAGGTACTACAGGAACATTATACCTTAATGGTATTAATCCTTCATCTCAAACTAATTCTGAGTTTGGTGTAGATCTAGGAGATGAACTTTATATAGGAAATTGGCGAGTATTTTCATATGCTTTAAGTGGGGACATAGGACCAGTTCACATTTACAACCGAGCATTATCAGCAAACGAAGTTCTACACAACTATAACGGATTAAAAGGGAGATTTGGTTTATGAGATTAGGAGAAATTAAAACCGATATCATTGAAAATGGGCTAGTATTTAATATAGATCCGGCAAATAGGGCATGTTATCCTAAAACTGGAACTACTGCTACTGATACTATAGAAAGTGTTACCGGTACTCTTCAAGGAGGAACAACGTTTAGTACAGATGGTATAAGCAGTTTTTATTATGGTGGAGGTGATGAGTATATTTCTCTTACAACTTCATTATTAACTCATATAAGTAATGTAGAAACCTTGACTATAGGACAATGGGCTAAACCTGCAGCTTCAAATGATTTTATGAGTTTAGGGCATGTAGATACACACCCAAATGCAAGACAAAATTATGGAACTTGGAATAGTGGTAATATTATTTACAATATAGGAACTACGGGAAATTCAGTTGGGTGTGCAATATATAAAGCTTATACAAATTGGGATAATTGGTCTTATTGGTGTTGTACATATGACAAAAACCAAGGATCATTTACAGATAGATTAAAAGGATATATTGATGGCGTTAATCCAGGAGGATGGACAGAATATGGTAATAGCGGGTATAATACAGGAACTATTACTAATTTTGATTTAGGATTTGTAGGTGCATATGGAGCATATAGTTATGGATATCAAGGCCCAGTTCACATCTACAACCGTGCCTTATCAGCAAACGAAGTTTTACATAATTTTAATGCATTAAAAGGTAGATTTGGAGTTTAGGTTATATTTATAATAAACCAAAGAAACTACAATGGCAAATACATTATCAAGCACTGGAATATCTAATGGAAGCAGAATACTTCCAGCTCATATATCACAAATAACTGATGCATTATCAAAACAAGAAGCATATGATATAACAATATCAGGCTCTTTAGTTATAACTGGATCGGCAAAATTTGATAGTACACTATTAGCTGTTTCAATGTCAGGCGATGGATCTGCAATAACAGGAATATTAAACGCAGTAACTGCATCTCATTCTTTATTCAATGATTCTTCATCTCATGCAATAACAGCTAATACAGCTAGTTTAGCTTTATCAGGTAATGGAGTATTTAGTGGATCATTTTCAGGATCACATACCGGTATCGTATTAACTGCAGTTTCAGAAAGTTTAAATTTTGTAGATGATTCTGCAGCTGCAGCTGGAGGAGTTGCATTAGGTGGGTTATATAGAAGTGCAAGTTTTGTAAAAATTAGGATTTCATAAAAAAATTCATTATAATATATTATAGTTTACAAATAAATACAAACAAATAAAAATAAAGTTATATTATGGCAAAAAAAGAAACAACAAAAAAGCTAGAACAAGTAGACATTGATTCAATAGTAGAATTAAGACAAAAATATGCTGAAAACACAAATTCATTAGGATTATTAACAACAGATGAATATGCTATTAATCAGCAACTAAATCAATTAAAAGCAGAAAAAGAAAAAATGTTTTCTTCATTAAATGAATTAAGAGAACAAGAAATAAAATTAATGGATTCGCTAAAAGAAAAATATGGTGATGGACAAATAAATATCGAAGATGGAACATTCACTCCAGTTTCATAGGTTTTTCCGTTAATGAATCATATTTATAATAAACATAATTAGAGGAGAAAACTAATGGCCGAAAGAATAGTATCGCCAGGTGTATTTACAATAGAAAAAGATCAATCATTTTTACAACGAGGAGTTAGTGAAATTGGAGCATCGATAGTAGGATCAACATTAAAAGGTCCAGCTCAAGTTCCTACAAAGATAGGATCATTTTCTGAATTCCAAGAAATATTTGGAGGATATACCGATGAATCATATGTACCATTTACAGTACAAGAATATTTAAAAAATGCAGGTACCATTACAGTAACAAGATTATTGTATGAAAATGGATATAATTTACAAAATGGCGTATTAGCTATTGTAGCTGAATCAGGATCTGTTTCAGAAGTAACTCATTTATTACATCCAACTAAACCAGTATCAACTACAGGTGATTCAAATGTATTTGAAGAGTCATTATTTGAAAATTTAAATTCTGGATCTTTTAAACTTAAAGTTTCCGGATCATTTGCTACAGATTCATCAATACCAGGATATTCGGCATATTTAACTACTGACTTTATTTCTGCATCATTAGATTCAACATCTAATAGTTATATCACAAAGATATTTGGAAATAATCCTAAATCAGTAAATTATCCAGTTTATGTACAATACGAAAACAAAAATGCATTTTCATTATTTAATCAAAGTAGTGAAATATCAATGAGTTTAGCAATTGTAGATAAATATCAATTTCTTCAAGATTTTCAAGCAGCATCTACTCCGTATATAACATCACAACAAATAACAGGTGGGTCTTCTATAGACTTATTTAAATTTCATACATTATCTCATGGTAACGTAGAAAATTTTGATGTTAAAGTTGGAGTAAGAGATATTAAAGTTTCATCAGAAGTATCTGATCCAAATGGATATGGAACATTTACATTAGAAGTAAGAAGAGTAAATAATCAACATTTACCTACTTCACCTTTTGATTCTGATGACACTGACAAATCACCAGACATAGTAGAACAATTTACCAATCTTAATTTAGATCCAGATTCTCCTAATTATATAGTTAGAAGAATTGGTGATCAATTTAGAACTATTGATAGTGATGGTAAAATATATGACAATGGTGATTATCCAAACTTATCAAAATATATAAGAATTGAAGTAACTGAAAATGTTAAAGCAAAAGCGGTAGACTCATCTTTGATACCATTTGGTTTTAGAGCAACAAATTCTCCAATTCCAGATGTATCAGGATCTGCAGGTAATTTAAACTTAGGTGCAGTATCATATGTATCATCACAAGTAATTGGAAGTTCATATAGTTCAAAAAATTACTTTGGATTTGATTATACAAATTTAAATAACTTAAATTATTTAGCACCACTACCAACATCAGGTTCAAATACAGGTTCAAATACTGATTTTTACCTAGGAGATGTATCACAAGCAGCTCAAGCTAATTTTCCTAGTATAGCAGGAGCCTATTCCGGATCTATAGGAACATCATTAGACGCTGGTAGATTAGCAACAGAAGTATCAATTAATACTAGAAAATTTATGGTACCATTTCAAGGTGGATTTGATGGATCAAAACCTAATTTACCTAAAATGACCGGAACTAATATTAAATCTTCAAATACATTAGGATTTGATTGTAGCACTTCAACCTCAACTGGAACATTAGCATATAGAAAAGCATTTGCAGCACTATCAAATACCGATTTCTTTGATATGAACATGTTAATTACACCTGGATTAATAGATAGATTACATTCAAGTGTTACAGCAGAAGCTAGACAATTAGCAGAAGATAGACAAGACACATTTTATATAATGGATGCAGGAGCTATAACAGATTCAATCTCAACCGTTGTTAATCAAGTTAATTCAATTGATTCAAATTACACTGCAACATATTTCCCATGGGTAAGAATAGTTGATCCAGGAAAGAATAAGCCAATGTTTGTTCCACCATCTGTAGTAGTACCAGGAGCATTATCATTTAATGATACAGTATCAGCACCATGGTATGCACCTGCAGGATTAAATAGAGGAAGTTTAACGTCTGTAATTAATACATATGAAAAATTAACTCAAGCAAATAGAGATGAATTATATGAATCTAGAGTTAATCCAATAGCAAATTTTCCAAATCAAGGAATTTGTATTTGGGGACAAAAAACTCTTCAATCTAGACCATCTGCATTGGATAGAGTTAATGTTAGAAGATTATTAATAACTGTTAAGAAATTTATTGCTTCATCAACTAAATTTTTAGTATTTGAACAAAATACAACCGCAACTAGAAATAGATTTTTAGCTATAGCAAATCCGTATTTGGAAAGTGTTAGATCACAACAAGGACTTCATGCATTTAGAGTTGTAATGGATGCAAGTAATAATACACCAGATTTAATAGATCAAAATATATTATACGGACAAATATTTTTACAACCAACTAGAACGGCAGAATTTATAGTGTTAGACTTTAATATTCAACCAACTGGTGCTTCATTCCCAGAATAAAAGTTAAGGAATGAATATTTATATAAAAGAAATAGGATAAAACATGGCATTAGAGCAAGAATTAGATGGAATTAATCAAAATGAACTATTTGATAGTGCATTTGATTGGGAACCTAAATATACCAATAGATTTATTATGTATATGGGAGATATTCCTACTTATATTATAAAAGCTGCAGCTAGACCTTCTTTAACTAATGGTGAAGTTATTCTTGATCATATTAATGTTGAGCGAAAGCTAAAAGGCAAAACTAGATGGCAAGACATTTCAATCACATTATATGATCCAATCGTACCATCAGGAGCACAGTCGGTAATGGAATGGGTAAGATTACATCACGAATCAGTAACAGGTAGAGATGGATATAGTACTCAATATAAACTAGATATTAGATTTAATTCTCTTTCACCAACCGGAGAAATCATAGAAGAGTGGTTGTTAAAAGGAGCATTTATAGCAGATTCAAATTTTGGACAAATGGATTGGTCAACAGAAGAATCAGTTCAAATTGAATTAACATTGAAATATGATTACGCTGTATTAGAATTTTAATTTATTTATATTATAATGGGAGTATTTTGCTCCCATTTTTACTGATTTGTAATATTTATTTATAAATAAGTCATCATCATTCATACTGTTACAATAATAGCCTGGTAACATATGAAATATCTATATTTTCTTTTATTCTTTATTTGTAATTACACTATATTTTGTCAAGATACTATCTTTCGATTTGAAGAAAAACCTATAGTTGGAAAGATATTATTTACTAATCCTAATATTATATTATATAATAAAAATAATATTATAAAAGATATATCAACAAATTTTGTATTTGGATATAAAAAAAATAATAAATTATCTATATTATACAAAGAAAAAGGACAGCCATTTACCACAATACAAATGAATGATATTGTAATGGGTAGAACGAAAGGATATCAAGATCACAATATAGGAATACCATTTACAATAGGATTTTTTAGTTCATATTTTTACACATATTATAATACTAGAGGATTAACAAGAAATCCAAAATTTTCATCATTAGCATTTACAGCAGTTCCATCATTATTATTTACATATATAAAACCTAGGGCAAATAAAAAATGGAGTTTAGAAAAAAGAATGGGGTATCAATTATCTAGATCTGAAAAAAATCAAGTTGCTTCTTGGTGGGGTGCAGTATTAGGTACTGCTACTATATTTACGCTCTATTTTTCAAGTAACTAATATTTATAATAAAGTTTTAAAAAGGAAAGTTATGGCAAAATTAACAGATCGTTATTCAAACGAAAATTTAATAAATTTAGCAACTCAAAAATATGACACAACAAAAAAGAGTACTTTACCAACTGAAGTAGTAACATTAGCTTCAGGAGGAAAAGTATATCCAAAAACAAATCCATTAAGCTCCGGCAAAATAGAAATGCGTTATATGACCGCTTATGACGAAGATATACTAACAAATGCATCATATATAAAAGAAGGAATTGTTTTAGATAAGCTGTTAGAAGCACTTATAACCTCTGATATCAATGTGTCTGATATAGCAACCGTAGACAAGGATGGATTAATTATACATGCAAGAATAGTTAGCTATGGGAAAATGTATCCAGTTTTAGTAATAGACCCAAAAACTAATAACTCATTAGAACGAGAAGTTGATTTAACAAAAATTTCTGCAATTGATTTCAAATTAAAATCAGATGATAATGGTGAATTTGATTACAAAGTTAGTGATGATTTAAAATTAAAATTTAAATATGCAATTGTTGACACAGAACAAACTATCTCCGGAGCTTTATTAAAAGCTATTACTCAAGTTAATGAATCTAGATCTATAGAAGATATTAAACATTTTGTTAAATATGAATTTTTAGCTTTAGATGCTAAAAAATTTAGATCATATATTGCAGACAATGCACCTGCAATGAATTATGAATATGAATTCGAAGGTGAAGCAGGAGGCACCTTCACTGCTAGGTTTCAACCTGGAACAGACCTTTTTTGGTTTTAAACCATCTGATCGTGTTAACTTACATGATCAATTATTTGATATAATATGGGCAGGCGAAGGTCGTTGGACCTGGAATGATATATATCATATGCCACTATTTCTAAGAAAGTTTTATGTTAAAAAACTAAATTCTATATACGAAAAACAAAAAACTGCAGAAACTACAAGAAAAAAGAAACCAACTCCAAAAGATAAGATCGCAAAACCTCCTATGTAAATATTTATATAAAAAGATATTTGCATGAATATTTCATATAATTATATAAAACAATTAAAATTACTACCTAATATTGGACAAGGAGCTGTTGTGCCAGGCGGCGGAAAAGATCCAAAATTTCAACAAGAAAAAGAAGAAGCAGAAAGAATACGTGCAGACTTAAAAGAAGACACGAATACATTATCAGCATTTCAAAAATTAATTTTAGATGTTAATAGTTCATATGCTAAACAAGCATTAACAGTTAACAATGTTATTGGTGTTCAACGAGATTATGCATCAGCCGTTGTTAATTTAACAAAACGTTTAACATTTTTAGAACAACGGAATAAAGAATTAAATAAAACATTTGGTATTAGTTCAAAACAAGCAGCTGCATTAGGAACAACATATGATAAACTAGCTGTGTCATTTGGAGTATCTGGAGAATCAACAAGACAATACGGACAAGACTTAAACAAATTGCTTCCTGGATTACAAAAAACTGTAGCTGGTTCTGGAAAATTAGGATCTGGTTTAGTTAAACTTCAAAATGCATTTCAACAAAATTTAGGATTATCTGGAGAGACAGCAAATAATTTTATTAGATTTGCTGGTGGGTCTGAAGATGCATTACTCGCAACATTAAACACAGCACAAGCTTTAGAAAAAGTAACTGGCCTACAAGGATTAAACCGAGATCTAACAAGAGATTTATCTAATTTAGCACCACAAATACAATTGCAATTCTCTAAAATTCCTGGATCATTAGAATTAGCTGTACTAAAAGCAAGAACTTTAGGAGTATCATTTTCAGATATAGCAGCAACAGGAGAAAAATTATTAGACATAGAATCATCTGTTAATAATGAATTAGAATATCAAATGCTATCGGGTAAACGATTAGTTGACCAAAACGGAAAAAGTTTAACACAACAATTTAGACAAGCAGCGATAACAGGCGATGCAGATGCTCAAGCTGATGCAATGAATAAAATTTTAGAAACTCAAGGAGATACAATAGAAAATAATGTATTTGCTAGAAAAAAATTAGCTGAAACATTAGGAATTGAAGAGAGTAAATTAGCAGGAATGGTTCAACAAAGAAAACTGTTAAAAAAATTAGGTCCGGACGCAGAAGCTATATTAAAATTGTCAGGAGACGAGTTAGCTGCAGCAGTAGATGATTTTAAAGCAAACAACGCAGACAAAGCAGCAGATTTAGATAAAGCTTTAGAATTGAGTGACACCCGGACTACCGATAAAATACTAATACAAACTTTAAAATCAATTGAATCTAAATTATTAACTACGGATGTTACCGAAGGAGGTTTAAGAAATGCAATTCCAGAAACTGGTACAGAAACTGGACAAGTTGCCGGATTACGAAAATTAATATTAACAGATATTAAAGGATCAATTACTGATTTTACTACATCTGGTAAATCTTTCACACAAGAAATTTCTTCAACAATTGGAGTATTTGCAACAGCAACTGAAACATTGAAAGCACCATTAGAAAAATTAGCTTCAGTTGTTCCTGTACTTGGTAAAGCAGCTACACTTTTAAGTAATATAGTATCTGGATTAGCTCAGACTAAAGAAATAACTGCATTAGGAGATTCTGGAATAACACCAGATGTTTCTACAACGGACACAGAAGATGGAATAATCAGAGTTAATGATGCTGTATTATTTAATCCAAATGACAAATTTAATATAGTAGCATCAACAAGTCCTGGAGCATTAGCTCAAGCAACATCAGATATAACTGGCGGAAGCTCTACAGGACCTTCGGCACAAGAAATAGGATCAGCTGTTGCAAAAGCTCTACAAGGAGTTAATTTATATGTATCACCAAATGAATTAGCAGCAGAAATGGCTTTTAATTCTTATAATATAAACACTTAAGGAAAACCATGTTAATAACATATACTAGCAAAAGATTATCAGATTTAAGTGAAGAAGAATATAGAAAAGCTACTATAGAAACTCCAACTAATTTTGGACGATCCAATACTATAGATTTAGTCGGCGCAGACAAAAATCAACAAATAGGACAAACATTAAATGATGATACAATTTCTAGTTTAGATAGAATTGTTTCAAATCACACAAATTCAACTGATGCAACAGCATTAGGATCAATTGGAGCAGCTGCTGGAGCTGGCCTTGCTAGCAACTTAGGGATTCCAACTTTAGGACAAGGATTAGGAGCAGTTGCAGGAGGATTATTACCTCCAGTATATGCAGCAGTGCCATTTTTAAATCTAGGAAAATTGCCAGAGTTAGGTGGAATGACACAAGACTTTAGATCTAGAAAAGGTCTTGGAAGTGTATCTGATTTTGTAGGTAAACGAATAGACGGAGCAGCTGCAATTGCAGATACAAATAATAAAAAGAAAAATAGAGCAGTTGCTTATGCGGCCGCAAGTGCAGCACCAGGCGGAGCATATACATTATTTAATCGTGAAACACTATATGGAGAAGGAACTCCAGGATCTCCATTAGCACTACGAAATGATTTCACTGCAAAATCGACAGTAACAACAAAATGGGAAGGAGGAGCAGTTAAGAAATGGAGACCTACTCGAAATCCTTTACATAAAGCTACAGAATTCCGAGGAGACAAAGTTAATGTTATAGATTTCAGAAAAGGAAGCTATGATGATATATACAGATGGAAACCTTCAAAGATCAATATAAATGATAAATTAGGCGGAAAAATATTAGGAGCAATAATTAATGACCCTGGTGTTACCCAAGATTATATCAAATTCTTTTTTACTGGTCCTAATATTAAATTTAATAAAACTGGTGAAGATGATATCATGGCATTTCGAGCTAGTATAACTAGTTTAACAGACACATTTAATCCACAATGGAATCCAGTACAAATGATAGGAAGAGCAGATCCAAATTATCATTATTCTGGTTACGGCCGTGACATGAACTTAGACTTTACTATATATGCAACAGATAGAGACGAATTAAAACCAATATGGAGAAAATTAAATGCATTAGCAAGTTATACTGCACCAGAATATACTAAAGATAGTATTGCAATGAAAGGCCCATGGATGCGTATAACAATTGGAGATTTATACAAACAAACACCAGTATTTATTTCTAGCTTATTTTACACATTAGTGGATACTGACACAACATGGGATATTAATATTGAACAAGATACCACAAGAATGCAAGTTCCAAATAAAATACAGGTATCTATAGGATTAACTGTTATTACCGATTATCTACCAGAAAAAGGCGGAAGAATGTATTCGTTAAATAATGAAGATGAATTAGATAAAACTGGAGATGCTAATTGGTTAAGTGATGCAGTAATTACCCAACGAACAGGATCAGAAGCATGAGTAGATATACAACAACACAACAAATAAAAGATGAATCTGGTAAAAGAAAAGCAGAAACAACTATATTACCAGTAGTTCCTATATCAGAAGATGATATATACATACAAGTAACATCCCCTGAACGATTAGATTTATTAGCAGATAAATTTTACAATGATGTTAGTTTGTGGTGGGTAATAGCAACTGCCAATGCCTTAGGAAAAGGATCATTATATATTCCAGAAAATACTAGATTAAGAATACCATCAGTTACAAAAATACAAGATGTAATAGAATCATTAAATAATTCAAGATAATGTTATGCCAGGAGATATATTTTATACAGAAGTTGATTTAAATTTAAAAGAAGAATTAAATGCACGTGGAAGATCTGGGTTTAATCGTTCTGCAAAAAGTTTAAATTTTATGCTGGATAAAGTAGCTAATGTTCAACTAGCTGCATATGATGGATCTGATAGAAATACAATAATTGCAGATTCAGTAATCGGTCCAATTGTATCTACTACAACTGGAACTGCAATAAAATCATCATTTCTACCAAAAAGTTATTTAAATCCACAATCTAGAACTACAAGCGTAGTTACAGATATAGACTTAAAGTCATTTCAAATAGAAAAAAAAGAAGGTACATTAGATGTATCAGTATCAGGTGAAGCTACAAAAATAACAAGTTCTGCACAAAACGTTAGTCAACGAATACCTCCGGTGATAACCGCATGTAGTATGACAATATCTGACAATTCTCAAGCAGCACTAAATAAAGCAGAAATACAAATATTAATACCAAATGCAGATGTTGATTTAGATACAATTGAAAAAATATATTTCAGGCCTGGAAGACTCATACAACTTCGTATAGTACATCCAAATTCTGCAGTTATAACAGGACAATCATTAACTTCCGGAAGTGTTCTTCCTAGTTTCAATCAAATGAAACAAGAAAATTCTGATTTAAAACTAGAAACTATAAACAAAATAAATGAATTGCATTTTGAAGGAGTTATAACTTCTTTTGAATTTAGTTATGAACAAGATTCATCTATATCTGCAACTATATTTACAACTGGTATTAGCAATGTATATACAGATTTAACAATGTTAATTAATGATCAACCATTTTTAACTTCATCATTAGGACATTCATATGTTAATGGGGATATAAATAAAAAATCAATTATATCTGGCTCTGCAGATTCTAAAAAACAAAAAAAATCACAACGAAACACATTATATGATTCATTAGCAAATGAAGTTTTTGATTTGATTGGTATTAAAGAAAAAGAAAAGAATTCTGCAAAATTTGTTGGAGCTATGTATTCAAAATTAGGAAATGCAAATGAAGAAGAAAATAGTGATAGATATATAGCAGTTACCGATTCATTTGATTCAGAAACAGATTCTGATAGAATTTACTATGTTTCATTGGCATATTTAATTGATTTTATTAATCGTACTATAATAAGCAATAACAAAACAATTGATAATGCAAAAATTATATGCAATGATATATTATGTAAAAGTAATTATTATGAATATATTGTTTCATCAGATCCTAGATCAATATTATTAATTGGAAAAGATAGCCAAAAGTATGGAAATGAAGTATTTGGTAAAAATCTTGAAGAACTAGCTGCAGCATCTGAAACTATTTTGAAAAATTTTGATGGATTTGAAATAACCAGTACTGGTGCTGCAGATGCTTTTTCGTATCCGTCAAGAATATTAATATCATTAGAATGTATTCAGTCTATACTTGATAATATTGATCCAATCGAAGAAGTAACTGACAATAAACAAGAAATACAATCAGGAGTTCAAATTAAACATTTCTTAAGAAGAGTTTCAGATAAAATATCTACCGCTACTGGTCGAGCAATTGATATGAAATTGATATGCCATCCAAATGATACAACAATGTCTTCGTTATTATTTTATGACGCTAATTTTGCCGGAGCAGCTAATAAACAACAAGAAGTAGTCCCATTTTCTGTGCCAATGTTTGCGAATCACGAAAATGGAACAATTGTTCGTGAATTTTCAATTAAAGCAAAATTACCTGGATCTGCAAAAAGTTTAGCATTTGTATTAAATGACGGCACAGATGTATCAGAAGCTAAAATAGCACCATTTCTTCAATTCATGTATCAAGATGATCTTACATCAGCAAATAACGCTGTTAAGGATATGATAAAAGATCATGCAGAAAAACATCTTAAATATCTTGAAGAATTAAATAATAATAAAATTGAATTATCAAATAGACCATATGATCGAACTCTTCAAGGAAAATTAAAAGCAGCATTAGTAAAATATATACAATATCCAAAAGAACGTATTAATGAAAGTGTATTACTAGGATCACCACAATTTCCATATGAAGTTACATTTACAATTGACGGAGTAGCTGGTTTTCGATATGGTGATGTCATGACATTTGAAGGAATACCAAAACGTTATAGAAATAATACTGTCTTTAGTATAAAAGATATTCAACACAATGTTGATACATCTGGTATGTGGACTACAAAAATATCTTGTATAATGAGACCAAAATTATGAGCAGAAAAAAAGTAAGATATACAAAAGATGAAATAACAAATAATCTTTATACTACTGGCCAAGAATGGATGACAACAGATAATGAAGAATATATTGGATTATATCATAGATATTCAACCGGAGAAATATATACAAATGCAAAATGGAATCCTAGAACATCTATTAAATTAATTAAATTTAGATTATTACCAGAAGGAAATAAATCATATAAAAAAATTAAGGAAGATATTGTTACCTTATATAATTCATTACAACCAGCTCGTATAGAAATAACTCAAAAAAATATAAATTCTGGATATATTGATAGATATTTTACACTTAATGTAGTTTCAAATAATATTATAGAAATCACGGCTGATCAGAAAAAAATGATTGACAACAAAAAAATAGATCCTAATTTATATATTACAACATCATTGCGTTGGTATATTATCGGCAATTTAGAATCCGCTATTCAGAATGGAGTTACAATAAAATCTGTTCCAGAAAAAAATAATGATGAAATAATAACAGCTGCAAAAACTATTCCAAGAATTAGTACGGTACTAACAAAATTAACAGAATACTATTCCGACACTACTTATATAGTCCCAAAAGACATCAATCCAATTGGATAATTCAAAAAAAATTATTATTATAGTAATGTATGATAATAATTGACGATGTAGTAGAACTAGATTCGTTGTTACATGATATTGAAAAAGAAGAATATGTTTTAGTAGTTCCTATACTATCAGATCATCAAATTCACCCAATATGCAATAAAATCTCATGTATATACGTATATACTAGTAATGAATTAGAATTCGTTATTCCAATACATCATACAGAACAAATAACCGGATTTTCAGAACAGTTACACCGTGTTCTCAACTTAGAATCTATATTTGTACATGACAAAAAGTTATGGCTACAAATGGGCGGAAATAATAATGTATATGATGTGAAAACTCTATGGTGGTATACATATGGAGAATCATATGATGAAAATCATTATTATACATCAGCTCATAATTTTTATTGGAGGCGACATACTAACTTACAACATGTTAATACAATTATTCCATTAATGAAACATGTAGAAATGTGTCAAAAAATACGTAAGTATGCAATGCCAATGATTGTTAATTCAAAATTAAGTAAGTCATATAAACAATTCAATGAATATTATCCAAAAATATTTTCTGAAATTGAATCTAACGGAATGCAAGTAAATAATTCTTTTAAAATGAAAGAGTTAATTACAAATGGGCGAGTTTATTCTAATTATCATTATCATACAACTACAGGTCGACCGTCTAATGCATTCCGTGGATTTAATTATGCAGCTATGAATAAAGAAGATGGAACAAGAGATGCTTTTTGTAGTAGGTTTGACAAAGGAGCATTAGTGGAATTTGATTTTGATGCATATCATGTAAGATTAATTGCACAACTAATTGGATATAAATTACCAGCTGGATCAATACATACATATTTTGGTAAATTTTATTTTGGAACTGATTCATTAACATCTGATCAATATGAACAAAGCAAACAAATAACATTTAGATTGTTATATGGACATATAGAAAACGAATTTTTAAAAATTCCATTTTTCAATGAAGTAAATAATTTTGTATATTCGTTATGGTCAAAATGGAAATCAAACAAGTATATACAAACTCCAATATTAAAAAGATCTTTAAGTTCAGACAATTTGTCTAACATGAATCAAAATAAATTATTTAATTATTATCTTCAAGCATTAGAGACAGAATTTACAGCAAGTCGATTAAACAAATTATCAATACTACTTAAAAATTATAAAACATGTATAATATTATATACATATGATTCTGTACTCTTTGATATTCCAATTCATGAAGCTAAAGAAATATTACCACAAATTAAAACACAATTAGAAAGAAATAATTTCCCAGTTAAATGTAAAGTAGGCAATATTTATAGTAAAATGAATGATATCAAGTTATGATAGATAAAATTATTAATGAATGGACATATCAATTAGATTCTGGATATCCAACTGAAGATTCAGATTATGAAATACTTCGTTCGGTGTTACGAGAAACCAATATGCTTTCTGAACAAGAAATTGATCAAACAATTTATCAAGCTAAAGGATTAAATGAACAAGATGAAGATTTTTTAGAAACCATGACTAATGAGTTACTTGATGCAAATATTAAACAACCTGTAATAAATGCCATTATACAAATATATAATACTTTATCTGCAGGAGAAAAAATAGCATTCAAAGAAAATTTCAGAACGCATTCAATTGAATCATATGTAACCGGAGAAGGATATAAGCCATTTGTTAAATTTTGGCCAATCAAAGGAAAAGATCAAGGTAGTGGAGAAGTACCAGTAACTCTAGGAGTAGCAGGAAGTAATTCTGGAGGAAATACAGGAAAAGATATTAGCTTAAAAAACGGAGAAATATGGGAAGTAAAAGAATTAACTCCTAGTAATTACGATTTTGATCCTGCAGGCGATGGAGACGCTAATAAATTTCCCTTTACATTCGAGCTAAGAGATTTTTATAAAAATATTATTGAGCCATATGCTGATTTAGGCGACATTTTTAATGCATTATCACCAATGGTCGATCCAAAGTCTCATGAAACATTAAAAAGAATGATTCAAATAATAAACGACCGATTTACAAATCCAAAACAAAATTCTCAAAATGTTGCTATATTTCGTGAAGTAGCAATGGGCTTTTTTTGGAAGCATTGGTATTTAGGATTTCAAGAACTAAATCAAATTTTCTATCAAACAAAATTAGATACAGATGTTAGAGATACAAGAGTAACTACTAGTCAAGACGGCAAAAAACAATCATATTGGGTAAGTGATGACGAAGCTGAAAAAATTAGAACTGCTTCTGCAACCAATAAGCCAATTTCAATAAACATAGGAGATACTATAACAAACGAAAACAGAGATGTAGTTATTTGGTTTAAACGATTAGAGAGATCCATGTTTATAAAAGATCCGTCATATTTAATACAACAATTACAAAATGTAAAAAATACTTATTTTGAGGGTCTCACCGGATTAATTTGGTATTTTGATAAACAAACTACTCCACATATAGGAACAGCTAATGACTTTGTGATTTCTAATGTTACAAAAGGAATGTTTCGATTTAAACATAAAAAATTCGTCAAAGACGAATATACATTTATGACTGATCAAAATTAGGATAAGAAGTGAGAACACAACTATTGTGCACATTTGCACACAAAAATAACTTAGACATAGTTACAGAATATATCAAGCAAAACTTTGAAATTCCAGAAAACAGAATATTTGTGTTTGCAAATTATGAAAACAGAAATGATTTGTATTGCACATTTAATGCACAAGATAACGGATATCGTGGAAAAAATACAATATCAATTCACAGAAAGAAAGAAACTAACACATTGTATACGGTTAATGCTTTAAATGAAGTTATCAAAGATTTAAACAATGGTATACTAGATAAAACAATGATATTACCATGGGAAGCATTTGAAAATTCTTTTTTATTAACTGATGATACTGGTTATCGCAGAATAGACTTGGTATTTTTTAAAAGAATTAATTTTTAGTTATATTTATATGTATATAAAAGAATACTATCATGATTAAATTAAAAAACTTATTGAAAGAAGGATTTGCATGGGAAAGAAATGCAGATGGATCTTTACCAACATTAGCAGACGCTACTAAAAATCATCAAAAAAATCTTCAAGAACAATCTTCAAATAGATTACAGCCATTAATTGATATGGGATTTGAATTAGAAAAAATGGGTAACGGTCAAACTGTAGCTACATTGGAAAAAGGATCTAATAATATTATATTAATTATTGGAACAAATGCTGTATTTAAAGGATTATATACAATTGCTGGTAAAAAAGGAATGTTAGCTGGAACAATTGATGATAAATACATAGAAATGATCAAAGCTAAAGTTGCAAAGATGGGTATAACAGAAGTCTTAAAAGACAAAGACGGAAATGTACGAACAGACTTAAAATATAAAGATAATCAAAACTATCAACCAAGAATTGAATTAAAAAATACAAAAATGGGAAGTGGTACAAATCTTACAATAACAGTTAGTATAGACGGAAGTACTCCATTTGATATAGAATTTGATGATTATGATGAAGTTGATGATCATGGATATGAAAAAGCAATTTACTTGATGGGAGCTGACGATGGTGGAAATGAGTGGGGTATGGAAGGATCAATGGCATTCCATGGAGAACTAGAAGATTTTAATATTGACACATTAGAAAAAATGGAAAAATAATGAGTAAATTACAAGAATCAATGAAAAGATTTAAAACTAAAAATCTTAAAGAATCTAATTTAATAACTGAAGCTGCAGCTAATCAACAAAATTGGCTAAAAGGTTTTTTCAAGAAAAAAGAAGGTGATACAGGAGAATGGAAGATAGGCAGAAACGGAAACTTGGAAATTTATATTGATGGAAAATTAGCAGGAAAATTCCTAGCAGACGATAAGATATATATTCCAAACTCATTGATGGGAGATCTTCAAAAAGGTAATTATGATAACCCATATCAAGAACCTAAAAATCCATTTGATGACGAAGAGTTTGAATTAGAACGATAACTTAAAAAATTAAACAATTACACAATTAACTTTGAATTAACGAATTAATTACTTATAATATAATTAATAAATAAACAAATAATAACAATTAAACAATTAAAGGATACAATATGAGTTTAGACTTAAACGCCATAAAGGCGAAACTTAACCAATTAACAACAACTAACGACAGAAAAAATAACTATTTCAGACCAGAGCCTGGTAAACAAAGAGTAAGAATTGTCCCTTACGTTCACAGAAAAGAAAACCCTTTCCTAGAAATGTATTTCCATTATGATATTGCAAAGAGAAGTATGCTCTCTCCAATAACATTTGGTAATGCTGATCCAGTAGTAGAATTTGCTGAAAAGCTTAAGAAAACTGGTGACAAAGATGATTGGCTAATGGGTAGAAAAATTGAACCTAAAATGAGAACATATGTTCCTGTTATAGTAAGAGGTAAAGAATCTGAAGGTGTTAAATTTTGGGGATTCGGAAAAACAATTTATTCTGAATTATTATCTATTATAGCAGATCCTGATTATGGTGATATTACCGACTTAATGAATGGAAGAGACATCGATGTTGAATTTACTCCATCTGAAGGTCCTGGTCAATATCCAAAGACAGCTATTAGAGTCAAACCTAATACATCAGCAGCTACTGAAGATAAAGCAATTGCAAAATCAATAATGGATCAACCTAAGATAACAGATCTATTTCCAGAGCCAACATATGAAGAATTAGAAAAAGCATTAAATGATTGGATGAATCCAGAAAGTGCTGACTCTGATACTTCAACTACAAAAGCTGCAGCAACTCCTGCAACCGAAACAAAATCAAATGATACTGTTACTAAAAAGACAGACGTAGCAGAAGCATTTGACGATTTATTCAATAATTAAGAAAGTTATATATGGGAAAGAAAAAGAGCGAACTGGAAGATTCGTTAGCATCAGCGCTAGCAGATAGCATTAATAAACAATTTAAAGGACAAAATTACAAGTCAGCATTTTTTCTAGATGGTGACGATGATGCTCCTACAAATGTTAATGAATGGATATCTACCGGATGCTCAATGTTAGATTTAGCCATTTCAAATCGTCCTAATGGAGGTTTTCCTGTTGGTAGAATTACCGAAATAACAGGACTTGAAGCTTCTGGTAAATCATTACTAGCAGCTCATACCTTAGCAGAGACGCAAAAGAAAAATGGATTAGCAGTATATATTGATACAGAATCAGCTAGTAGCGCAGAATTCTTAACAGCAATTGGCGTAGATTTAAAAACTATGTTATATGTTCCATTGGAAACAATTGAAGAAATATTTGAAACTATTGAAACAATTGTTGAAAATGTTAGAAAGTCTGATAAAGATAGACTAGTAACTATAGTAGTAGACTCAGTAATGGGGGCATCTACTAAAATAGAAATGGCAATGGAATATGATAAGGATGGATATGCAACATCTAAATCTATTATATTAAGTAAAGCTATGAGAAAAGTTACCAATTGGATAGCTAGAGAAAGAATATGTTTAATCTTTACTAATCAGTTAAGAACTAAATTAGGCGTATCTTTTGGAGATCCATGGACAACTGCAGGTGGTAAAGCTTTGCCATTTCATTCATCAGTCAGACTTCGTTTAAAAAATACTGGTATGATTAAGGCCAGGGTAAATGGAGCAGATCAAGTAGTTGGAAATAAAACCAATGTACATGTTGTAAAAAACAGAATGGGACCTCCTAACAGAAAAATTGATTATGAAATATATTATGATAGTGGAATTGACAACTATGGTGGTTGGTTAAATATCATGAAGAATTTCAAATTAGTTTCTCAATCAGGAGCTTGGTATTCATTAGATGATGTTGATCCAGATACTGGAGAAGTTCTAGAAACTATTAAATTTCAAAGTAAAGATTTCATGGAAAAGGTAATACAAAATACTGAAATGAAAGATAGACTGTATAATAGAATTTGCGAAGCATATATATTTAAATACAGAGCCGGAATAGATGGCGGTATTGATGATGTAGTAGTTGATGAAGAAGTTATAAATGAAGAAGGATAATGAATAAATATCAAGAATTATTTAAGCAACTTCAAAAAGAAAAAGAAAGTATTAATCAGAGTCCTGATGATCATATTATGATTTTTGATGGACTCAATACTTTTATTAGATCATTTTCAGCAACTCCTTCAACTAACGAAGATGGAGAACATATAGGAGGTATTACAGGATTTTTATATAGCATTGGAAAATGTGTTAGAGATTTTAAGCCTTCTAGATGTATCATTGTATTTGATGGAGTTGGTGGATCTAAACGACGAAAAAAGATTTATAAAGATTATAAAGGTAATCGTGTTAATAAAACAAGATTGCGAAGACATGATCATCATATGCCTAGTATTGAACATGAGCAAGAAGCTATGAGACATCAATTTAGCAGACTAGTTTCATACTTAGATGCATTACCAGTTACATTCTTATCAATGGATGGAATTGAAGCAGACGACACAATTGCATATATTACAGAAATGTATGAAGCTAAAAGTAAAAAAATAACAATTGTATCAACAGATAGAGATTTTTATCAATTAATTAATGATAAGATTCAAATTTGGTCGCCAATTAAAAAGAAGTTATATGATACTGAAAAATTAATTGAAGAGTTTCACGTACACCCAAATAATTATGTAATGTATAGATCATTTACTGGAGATAAATCAGATAATATACCTGGAGTAATGGGTATTGGCCCAAAAACATTATTGAAACATGTTCCTAATCTACATAATGAAAAAATATGTGAATTGGATACATTATGGGAAACATGTAATAATAAAATAGATGAGTCTAAAACATATAAAAAGATATTAGACAATCAGACTATAATTTCTGATAATTGGAAACTAATGAATCTAAAACTATTAGATATTCCAGCACAAACAAAAAGTAATATTAGAAAAATTATGGAATCATCAGTATCAGAGTTAAATAAGATTGAATTTAGAAGATTATTTATGGAAGACAAAATGTGGTCTGTAATGAAAAATATGCCAGACTGGTTAAATAACACCTGGTTATCATTGAGTGCTTTTGCACAAAAAACAAAATAAATTGGATTTATTATTTATTTTTTATATAATAATTTATGACAGATAAGTTAAGTGAGTATGGATGGTCGTTTCAAATTAAAGTTTTGGCAGCTATGTTTGTGGATAGAACATTTTTACAACAAATTGCTGATATTATACAGTCAGAGTATTTCGAATCTGATGCTAATAGTTGGTTATTAGATATATTACTAGAACATTTCCGTGAGTATAAAACTCCACCTTCAAAAGATGTATTAAAAGTTAAAGTAACAGAAATAGATAATGATGTTCTTAAAACTGCAATATTAGAACAATTAAAAGAAGTATTTCGATTTATGGAGTCAGATGATTTGGACTTCGTTAAAAATGAAATACTTAAGTTTTGTAAAAATCAAGAAATTAAGCGAGCAATTATGGATTCGGTTAATTTGCTCAAAATGGGTAGTTATGATGAAATCAAAAGTAAAATAGATTCAGCAATGAAAGCTGGTGCTGACACTGACATTGGTCATGAATATAAAAAAGATGTTGTTGCTAGATATACTGAATCAGCTAGAAACACTATTAGCACCGGATGGGATGTAATAGATGATTTAATGGATGGTGGATTAGCTGCTGGCGAATTAGGAGTAGTTATGGCTCCAGCTGGTATTGGAAAATCATGGATGCTTATTAATATAGGAGCAAATGCTGTTAAAAAAGGTAAAACAGTTATACACTATACATTAGAGTTAAATGATAATTATGTAGGTCAACGTTATGATTCTGTAGTTACCGGGATTGCTGCTCAGAATTTAAAAAATTACACTGATGATATACAAGAAAAATTAGAGACATTATCTGGAGAATTAATTATAAAATATTATCCAACTAAGTCTACTGGTGTTATGGGCATAAAAGCACATATTGAAAAAACAATTATGTTAGGAAACACTCCAGATTTAATTGTAATAGATTATGGTGATTTATTAAAAGTAAATACTAAAAAAGATAAGCATGAAGCTTTAGAAGAGTTATATGAAGAAATGCGAGGTATGGCTGGGGAATATAATGTTCCAGTTTGGACAGCATCTCAAGCAGGTAGATCTGCATTAGAAGATGATGTTATTGAAGCAGATAAAATTGCATCATCATATGGTAAAGTAATGGTTGCAGATTTTTTAATGTCATTATCAAGAAAAGTTGAAGATAAATTATCTGGTACTGGTAGAGGTCATGTTATTAAAAATAGATTTGGTCCAGATGGTATTACATTACCAAGTAAAATTAACACAAACAACGGGCAGTTTGATTTCTTTGAACCACAAACATCTCAAGGAAGGCAGACTACCCAAACAATGAAAACAGGAGAAACATTGGTAAAGAAAAATTTAGCACAAAAATTTAAAGATTTAGGCGGAAGTTTAGGATAACATTTATATTTATATTAAATTAATCTTAGACCTCTATAAGGGGTCTATTTTTGTCTAAAATAAAAAAAAGTAGGAGTCATATGAACATATCAAATAAAATTTTATCAGATATAACAGTATACATGAAGTATGCAAAATTTATACCAGAATTAAACAGAAGAGAAACTTGGGAAGAGTTAGTTACACGTAATAAGAATATGCATATTAAAAGATATCCTGCTTTAACAGATGAAATTGAAGATGTGTATAAATTAGTATATTCTAAAAAAATATTACCTAGCATGAGATCATTACAATTTGGTGGTAAACCAATTGAAATATCCCCAAATAGAGTCTATAATTGTGCTTATCTTCCAATTGATCATATCGATGCATTTAGTGAGACAATGTTTTTATTATTAGGCGGTACTGGAGTAGGCTATTCAGTGCAAAGACACCATGTAACAAATTTGCCACCAGTAAATAAACCATATCCAAAAAGAAAAAGAAGGTTTTTAATTGGTGATAGTATTGAAGGTTGGGCAGATGCTATAAAAGTTCTTATGAAGTCATATTTAAATGGTAAAAGTTCAAGAATAGAGTTTGATTATTCTGATATTAGAGCCAAAGGCGCTCAACTAGTTACCTCCGGAGGTAAAGCACCAGGACCACAACCATTAAAAGAATGTATACTTAAAATAACAGGTATATTAGAATCTAAAGAAGATGGAGATAAATTAACAACGTTAGAAACTCATGATATTGTCTGTCATATTGCAGATGCTGTTTTAGCAGGTGGTATACGTAGAGCTGCTTTAATTAGTTTATTTTCTGCAGATGACGATGAAATGATTGGATGTAAAGCAGGTCATTGGTGGGAAGAATCACCACAAAGAGGTAGGGCTAATAATTCAGCTGTGCTAATGAGACATAAAGTAACCAAAGAGTTCTTTATGGAATTATGGAAAAGAGTTGAGTTATCAGGAGCAGGAGAGCCTGGAATATATTTAAACAATGACAAAGACTGGGGAACAAACCCTTGTTGTGAAATAGCATTAAGACCTTTTCAGTTT